>OOAG01000019.1_pt1 | contig 150986 bp, 130 predicted proteins | sample 1671461 | NCBI WGS metagenome assembly OOAG01 (sample SAMN06348159, study PRJEB24527) | human gut metagenome | biome: human gut; feature: ankylosing spondylitis patient; material: feces | host: Homo sapiens | place: China | collected 2015-10 | reverse complement strand
TACCGTCCGGTAGTATTTAAAGACATGTCAAACGGTGACATGTTCTTGTCACGTTCAACTTGTGCAACTAAAGACACAGTAGAATTCGAAGGCGAAACTTATCCTTGTGTTAAGTTGGAAATCTCTAGTAGCTCTCACCCGTTCTACACAGGTAAATCTAAATTGGTAGACACTGCAGGACGTGTTGATAAGTTCATGAGCCGTTACAACCGTATCAAGAAGTAATTATTACTTGCCGATATATAGAATCGGGCGTTTCTTTCACGTGGGAAACGCCCGATTTTATTTTATTCCCTCTCTTCCTTTTCTTCCGGCATTCGGTCAGAATGCCGTGCCGTCCGCAACAGCCGTTTTCTTCTCTTCCGCCTTTATCCGCCTCCGTCTTTTACGCTCCGGCATAGTCTTCCCTGCAAGGTAATAGCTGTTCATAAATCTTTCCCGACCTTTTATTACATGCTTCCCGAGAACAGTATAAAAACGTCTTGACGTTTTCCGAAAATTTGTACAAAAAATAATCTTTTTTGTACAAAAAAAGAAGGCATTGCCACGAGAGATTCTACCCTCTCCCAGCAATGCCTCAGCAATATCAGCAAGAACTTTTCAGAAAGCCTTACTTTGCAGTATCTTTTGCACGTATTTCCACACGGCGAATCTTTCCGCTGATAGTCTTTGGAAGCTCGTCGACAAACTCAATGACGCGCGGATATTTGTAAGGAGCAGTCACACGCTTTACATGATCCTGCAATTCTTTTATCAGTTCCGGACCGGCTTTCTGCTTGTAATCCTTTGCCAGAACGATAGTAGCCTTTACCACCTGACCACGTATTTCATCGGGCACACCGGTTATGGCGCACTCAACAACAGCCGGATGAGTCATCAAAGCACTTTCTACTTCAAACGGGCCGATACGGTAACCCGAGCTCTTGATTACATCATCGGCACGACCTACAAACCAGTAGTATCCGTCTTCATCGCGCCATGCCACATCTCCTGTATAATATACTCCGTCGTGCCATGCTTCACGCGTCAGTTCCGGATCACGATAATATTCCTTAAACAATCCCAGCGGCTTGCCCTTATCGGTACGGACAACTATTTGTCCCTGCTCACCATCTTCGGCCGAACGACCGTCGGGAGTCAGCAAATCGATATCGTACTGCGGATTGGGCACTCCCATGCTGCCCGGTTTGGGATCCATCCACGGAAAAGTAGCAAGAGTAAGAGCTGTTTCTGTCTGTCCGAATCCTTCCATCAGACGGATGCCTGTAATTTTCTTGAATGTTTCATAAACCGAATAGTTCAAAGCCTCGCCGGCAGTAGTACAATATTCCAACGAAGACAGGTCGAACTTGCTCAAGTCCTCACGAATCAAGAAACGGTAGATGGTAGGAGGCGCACACAAAGAAGTAATATGATAATCGTGAATCTTCTGCAAGATATCGGCAGGCGTAAACTTTTCATGATCGTATACAAAAATATTAGCCCCGGCAATCATCTGACCATAAAGTTTTCCCCATACAGCCTTACCCCATCCGGTATCGGCAATCGTAAGGTGAAGACTATCTTCATGCAGATTATGCCAGAAACATCCCGTCGCAATATGTCCCAGCGGATAAGTAAAGTCGTGTGCCACCATCTTAGGTTCTCCGGTAGTACCCGAAGTAAAATACATCAGCATGATGTCGTCATTCGTATTCACATGTTCCGGACGCACAAAAGGAGCAGCACTTTCAATGCCCTTGTGGAAGTCCTCAAAACCTTCCGGATAATCCGGTCCTACGCTGACCAGCTTCTCTACGCTGGGAGATTCAGGCATTGCATCCAGTATATGCTTGGTAATAACTTCTTCACCCGCAGCCACAATCATCTTGATAGTAGCAGCCTTGCAGCGGTAAACAATATCTTTTTTTGTCAGCAAATGAGTAGCAGGAATAACAATAGCGCCAATTTTATGCAAAGCCAGAATGGAGAACCAGAATTCATAACGGCGCTTCAGGATCAGCATGACCTTATCGCCATGACCTATACCGAGGCTTTGAAAATAAGAAGCCGTCATATCGGTATATTTCTTCAGATCGGCATAAGTAAACTGAATATGTTCTCCTTTGTCGTTTGTCCAAAGCAAGGCATTCTTTTCCGGACGCTCTGCTGCCCAGGCATCCACTACATCGTAACCGAAATTAAAGTTTTCGGGGACTTTTATCTTGAAATGCTTTATAAAGTCCTCTTGCGAGGTAAAGCTTGTTTGTTCCAAAAATCGTTCTAACATATATTATATCGATTGTTTTTAGTAGTTGGTTTGTATTGTTTATTGCATAACGACAGCCAGAAACTTCACGGTCTTTCCATCAAGTGCCAGCATGCCATGTGGCTTACTCGAATCGAAATAAAGGCTGTCCCCCGGATTCAGGACAAGCTCCTTGCCGTTGATGTTCAGCAGCATACGTCCTTCTATCACCAGATTAAACTCCTGTCCTTCATGAGTATTGAAGTATACCGGAGTACCTTCCGGTTTCGGTTCTACCGTTACTACAAACGGATCAGCCTTACGTCCCTTGAAGCCAGAAGCAAGCGACTGGTATTTATATGCTTTGGTTCGCTCTACAGAAACACCTGTTCCACGGCGAGTAAGAAAATAAGATTTCATCTTTGGCTCTTCACCAAACATCAGTTCATCCAGCGTAATGCCGTACTTACGTGCTATCCGCTGCAATACGCTCACGGAGAAATCACACTCACCCGACTCAAGGGCACGATATTCTTCCACCGCAAAGTTACAGTCGGCAGCCACTTCCTCCACACTCAAGTCTAAAGCGTCGCGCAAACCTTTCAAGCGTTCGGCTATCTGCTTAATTTGTTCATCCATATTTATTATGCTTTAAAAATAATTTTCAGATTAGTCAAGGTACAGGTAATCGTAATGCACCAGCGGACGCTGCCCGTGCATGCCCAGCATTTCGCGCGCCTCAGCAGAGTCGACTCCGATACGTCCCACTCCAATCTGGCGTCCCCGTGCATCCATTATCTTTACGATATCGTCTTTTTCAAACTCTCCTTCGATGGCCGTCACTCCCACCGGAAGTATACTGACAGCCTTTTTGCCTTTCACAGCCTTGACGGCTTGGTCGTTCAGGTGCAATTCTCCTTTGGCAAATCCTTCGCTGTGAGCAATCCACTTCTTGACACTCGACACAGCTTCGGAAGAAGGAACAAAACGCGTACAGACCGTTTCGTCGGGATGCTGCAGCAAATCGAGTAAAATATTTTCCTTTTTCCCGTTGGCAATAATAACAGTAATGCCTTCATCGGCCACTTTGCGGGCTATAGTCGTCTTGGTAAGCATACCTCCTCTGCCAAAGCCCGACTTCTCGGTCTGAATATAGTCGGACAAATCCTTTCCATGTTCCACCTCCCGTATGACCGATGTACCCGGCTGCGAAGGCGAACCATTGTAAATACCATCAATGTTACTCAGGATTATCAGTGCCTGCACATCAAGCATTGAAGCAATCATGCCCGAAAGCTCATCATTATCGGTAAACATCAGTTCAGTAACGGAAATTGTATCATTTTCGTTTACGATAGGAATCACCCCAGTTTCCAGCATCACCCGCATACAGTTACGCTGGTTCAGATAATGACGACGGGTAGCAAAACTCTCCTTTGTTGTCAGTACTTGCCCTACGGCAATGCCATGTTCACGAAACAGTTCGTAATATCGGTTTATCAGTTTTGCCTGTCCCACGGCCGAATACAACTGACGCTGTTCAACACTGTCGAGCTTTCGCGACACTTTTATCTCACTGCGCCCCGAAGCAACGGCTCCCGAAGAAATTAGCACAACCTCTACTCCTGCCTTATGCAGTTCGGCTATCTGATCAACCAGTGCCGACACACGCGTTACGTCCAGCGTTCCGTCCCGGCGGGTAAGTACGTTACTTCCTACCTTTACTGCTATCTTTGTAAACTGATATGCCATAATAACGTCTGTTTCTTTTTTTCGCATGGCAAATATAACTTTTTACTTCGTAAAGCAAGCGAACTGCATGAATAAAATATAAAATTGTTACTTATTGATACACATCAATTCAAATTCAGGGGAAAATCAGTACCTTTGCGTGACAAAAATTTAACACCTTACTACATATGGTCAAAGCTATCTTCTTCGATATCGACGGCACACTGGTATCATTCAATACACATGCTATTCCTCAGTCTACACAAGACGCACTGAAACAATTGCGTGAAAAAGGTATCAAGGTATTCATTGCAACAGGACGCCCCAAAGTACTGATGATGGAAGCTGTAGGACATTTACCGTTCGACGGGTTCATTACCCTGAACGGCGCACACTGTTTCACTTCCACCCATCAGGATATTTACAAGGGGAATATACCGGAAGACGATATTGAGCGCCTCATCGGTTATCATCACGAGCATCCGGAAACACCTTTCGTCTTTGTACACGACGACGAATGGTTCATTACCAATGTAAACGAGGCAGTAAAGGAAGTAGCTCAACTGATTGAAATAAATATTCCTCCCGTACGTCCTATAGAAGAAGCGCGCAACAAGGAAATCTTACAGATTATGGGATATTTTAAAGAGGACGATGAACTGGAAGTATTCCGCAAGGTACTGACACATTGCGAACCGATGCGCTGGTATCCACTCTTCGCCGATATTATCGCACGCGGCAACAGCAAAAGCAAAGGAATAGACCATGTACTGGATTATTATGGTATCGACCTGAAAGATACGATGGCGTTTGGCGACGGAGGTAATGACGTCCCCATGCTAAGTCACGTAGGACTGGGAGTGGCTATGGGCAATGCTTCTCCTGAAGTACAGGCAGCTGCCAATTATGTAACAACTTCGGTAGACGAAGACGGTATCATGAATGCCCTGAAGCATTTCAATATCTTATAAGAACTGAAGTGAAAGAATAACAGCCGGACGTTTTGTCTTGCCGGCATTTCGCAGAACAATACTTACCTTTCAGCAAATATCGATTGCCCCGACAACTGTCCTTAACAGCATCATTCAGGTCGGGGCAATCGACATCTCTGAAAAAAGACCAATATCAATCAATCCAGAGTTTTGCCAGATAATCGTAGTGTTCACCTTCTGCTACGATTTCGGCATGAAATCCGTATTGCGACACATAAGCAGAAAGAGTATCAAAATCGATATACAACCAGTCGAATGTATCTCCTTTTATTTGCTTGTACTGCATCCGGAAGTCAACTTCTCCATAATAATCAGCAGCCAGATCGAGCACATAACTGCCGTCTTCATCTTCATACAGGTAACGCAAATCGCTGGAATCTAACAAAATACATCCTCCAGGAGCAAGCAATTGCTTCATCCGCAGACAAAAATCGGGCATATTTTTCAATTTGCCGATAATACCCGAACCATTCATCAGCATAAGAATCGTATCAAACTGTCCGGTAAAATGTTCATCGAATACATTGACATGCAACGCCTTTACTCCCCGTTCCTGCATAGCCTTGACCGACAGCGGCGATATATCAATAGCAAGACTGTCCTTTCCCAACTCCTTTAGAGCCAGCGAATGGCAGCCACTTCCCGCTCCCACATCCAGAATCCGGCCCTTCGCCAGTTGCAAGGCTACCTGTTCCTGACGGGGCATATCCTTGTAGGTACGAAACAATTCCGTTACGGGAATCTCATCTTCATCAAACTGCGAGGAAAACACCCGCAAGCGTCCAGCCTTACCCAGTTTGAGAAAATCATAAATAGCAGCCCCCATCGGGTCCTTTTCTTCCGGCAATAAATTTATATCCATATCAGTGAATTATTCATTATTATATATACCGGCAAAGATACAAAAAGAGGTTTAAACTGCATAACAATGATTATTTATTCATCCCGTTTGTATAAATCGAGAATAAAACAAGAAAAAAATACGTTTTTCTGTATATTATTTCAATATTATCTGTATATTTGCAGCCTATTAAAGAATAATTATACACAATGAAAAGTAAGAACAGCCGACTTGATTCCATTAAGATGATTATCTCAAGCAAGGAGATAGGAAGCCAGGAAGAGCTTCTTCAGGAGCTGGCAAAGGAAGGTTTCCAACTGACACAAGCAACACTTTCACGCGACTTGAAACAACTGAAAGTTGCCAAGGCTGCCAGCATGAACGGAAATTATGTATACGTATTGCCCAACAATACCATGTACAAGCGTATGACCGAACCCCACACAGCCTCTGAGATGCTCCGTCAACCGGGATTTGTGTCTATAGAATTTTCCGAAAATATTGCAGTCATCAAGACAAGACCAGGATACGCCAGCAGTCTGGCATACGACATCGACAACAATCACTTCCACGAAATCATCGGAACCATTGCTGGCGACGACACAATCATGCTCATTGTCCGTGAAGGCTGTACCCGCACCAGCGTAAAACAAGCACTGGCACATGTAATACCGAATATAAACCTAATAAAATAAGATACAGAAAGAAAATGGATACTAAACAAATTGATGTTATGGTAGCCGACGCCTCACACGAGGTATACGTTGACACAATATTAGATACAATCCGTGAAGCAGCCAAAGTGCGCGGCACAGGTATCGCAGAACGTACGCACGAATATGTAGCGACAAAGATGAAAGAAGGTAAAGCTATCATCGCTTTGTGTGGTAACGAATTTGCAGGATTCACTTACATCGAATCATGGGGGAATAAACAGTATGTAGCAACCTCCGGACTTATTGTACATCCTAAATATCGCGGATGCGGACTTGCCAAACGTATCAAGCATGCGTCATTTACACTGGCACGTCTGCGCTGGCCGAAAGCAAAGATTTTCAGTCTGACTTCGGGAGCTGCCGTAATGAAAATGAATACAGAATTAGGATATGTACCTGTCACTTTCAATGAGCTGACCGATGATGAATCGTTCTGGAAAGGATGTGAGGGTTGTATCAACCACGAAATTTTGGTTGCCAAAAAGCGTAAGTTCTGTATCTGCACAGCCATGCTTTACGATCCGGCATTGCACACAGACGACAAAATAAATAATTTTTAAATTCAATCAATCAACAAGAATATTAATACAGAAAAAGATGCCTCATTTTTCAGCCATCGTTTTTCACTAAATAAAAGCCTTATGGAAGAAAAGAAAAAAGTAGTCGTTGCGTTCAGCGGCGGGCTGGACACCTCATTTACAGTCATGTATCTGGCAAAGGAAAAAGGTTATGAAGTATATGCGGCTTGTGCCAACACAGGCGGATTCAGCCCCGAACAGTTGAAGCAGAACGAGGAAAATGCCTATAAGTTGGGAGCCACCAAATATGTTACACTCGACGTTACTCAGGAATATTATGCAAAGAGTTTGAAATACATGATTTTCGGAAACGTATTGCGTAACGGTACTTATCCTATTTCTGTAAGCTCGGAACGTATCTTCCAGGCACTTGCCATTGCACGTTATGCCAATGAAATCGGAGCACATGCCATTGCCCACGGTTCTACAGGTGCAGGCAATGACCAGGTTCGCTTCGATATGACTTTCCTGGTAATGGCTCCGGGAGTTGAAATCATCACGCTTACCCGCGATATGGCACTGAGCCGTGATTATGAAATCAATTATCTGAAAGAACATGGCTTTGAGGCTGATTTTACCAAACTGAAATATTCATATAATGTAGGTATATGGGGAACTTCTATCTGTGGAGGTGAAATTCTGGATTCAACTCAGGGATTACCAGAAAGCGCATACCTGAAACAGGTAACAAAAACGGGCAGTGAACAGCTCAAGCTGGAATTCAAAAAAGGAGAATTGTATGCTGTCAACGGTGAAGTGTTCGAAGATAAAATCAAAGCTATTCAGAAAGTAGAAGAAATCGGAGCAGCTTACGGTATCGGACGTGACATGCACGTAGGCGATACCATCATCGGTATCAAGGGACGTGTAGGCTTCGAAGCCGCCGCTCCTATGCTGATTATCGGTGCACACAAGTTCCTCGAAAAATATACATTGAGCAAATGGCAGCAGTACTGGAAAGATCAGGTAGCCAACTGGTATGGCATGTTCCTGCACGAAAGCCAGTATCTGGAACCGGTAATGCGCGACATCGAAGCTATGCTTCAGGAATCACAGCGTAATGTAAACGGTACAGCTATTCTCGAACTTCGTCCGTATTGCTTCTCTACCGTAGGCGTCGATTCAAAAGACGATCTGGTTAAGAATAAATTCGGTGAATATGGTGAAATGCAGAAAGGATGGACTGCCGAAGATGCTAAAGGCTTCATCAAGGTACTCTCTACTCCGCTGCGTGCTTATTATGCAAACCATAAAGACGAGGAGAATATCTGATTATGTCTGGTAACCAAAAGCTCAGACGTCCACGTACGGGAAGAATGATAAGCGGAGTATGCGCAGGACTGGCGAACTTCTTCGGTCTTGATGTATCTATCATCCGCATCGTATACGTGATACTGACTTTTTTTACTGCATTTGCAGGTATACCTATTTATATATTAATGTGGATTATTATTCCACAAGAAAACAACCATTATTTTCATGATTAAAGTAGGAATTATAGGAGGGGCTGGATATACGGCAGGCGAACTGATTCGCCTGCTCATCAACCACCCTGATGTAGAAATAAAATTCATAAACAGCTCCAGCAACGCCGGCAATAAGATTACCGACGTACACGAAGGATTGTACGGCGAAACCGATCTGGTATTTACAGATGAATTACCGCTCGATACAGTCGACGTCATATTCTTCTGTACAGCACACGGTGACACCAAGAAATTCATAGAAAGCCACGACATCCCCGAAAATGTGAAAATCATCGACCTCTCGATGGATTACCGTATCAAGGACGAAAGCCATGATTTCGTATACGGTCTTCCAGAACTGAACCGCCGGGTAATTTGCCAGAGCAAGCATGTGGCCAATCCGGGATGCTTTGCTACATGTATCCAGCTTGGATTACTTCCGTTGGCCAAACACCTTATGCTGAATGATGATGTCATGGTAAATGCCATCACCGGAAGTACAGGAGCAGGAGTTAAACCGGGAGCGACTTCACATTTCAGCTGGCGTAACAACAATATGAGCATTTACAAACCGTTTACTCATCAGCATGTTCCCGAAATCAAACAATCTCTGAAACAGCTTCAGAACAGTTTCAATTCTGAAATTGACTTTATCCCGTACCGTGGTGATTTTGCCCGGGGAATTTTTGCCACCATCGTCGTAAAGACCAAAGTGGAGCTGGATGAAATTGTCAAGATGTATAAAGACTATTATGCTGAGGATTCATTTACTCACATTGTAGAAAAGAATATCGATTTGAAACAAGTAGTCAATACCAACAAGTGTCTTATCCACCTGGAAAAACACGGTGATAAGCTGCTCATTGTTTCTTGTATCGATAATCTGCTGAAAGGTGCAAGCGGACAAGCTGTACATAATATGAACCTGATGTTCAACTTAGAAGAAACTACGGGCTTGATGTTGAAGCCCAGTGCTTTCTAAGTGATAAAAACAATTTAAACAAGCCATGAAACTATTCGACGTATATCCCTTGTTCGACGTAAACATCGTACAGGGAAAAGGTTGCCACGTGTGGGACGATAAAGGCCAGGAATATCTTGACCTTTACGGAGGACATGCTGTAATATCCATCGGCCATGCTCATCCGCACTACGTAGAAGCAATCAGCAAACAAGTAGCCAAACTGGGATTCTATTCGAACTCAGTCATCAACAAATTGCAGCAGGAAGTTGCCGACCGTTTGGGCGCAATGTGTGGTTACGACGATTATCAGCTCTTTCTTATCAACTCGGGAGCTGAAGCAAACGAGAACGCACTGAAGCTCGCATCTTTTTATAACGGACGTACCCGTGTCATTTCATTTGCCAAGGCTTTCCACGGACGTACTTCGCTGGCTGTAGAAGTAACAAACAATCCTAAAATCATTGCTCCTATCAACGATAACGGACATGTAACTTATCTCCCGCTCAATGATACCGACAGTATGAAGGCCGAACTTGCCAAAGGCGATGTATGTGCCGTCATCATCGAAGGTATTCAAGGAGTAGGTGGCATCCAGTTGCCTACCAATGAGTTTATGCAGGCTCTACGTCAGGCATGCGACGAAAACAATACCGTACTGATACTCGACGAAATCCAGTCAGGATACGGACGAAGCGGAAAATTCTTTGCACATCAGTACGCAGGCATACGCCCCGATCTTATCACCGTAGCCAAGGGCATCGGAAACGGTTTCCCAATGGCAGGTGTACTTATCAGTCCTAAATTTACTCCGGTATACGGACAACTGGGTACTACATTCGGAGGAAATCATCTTGCTTGTGCAGCCGCTATTGCTGTCCTCGATGTAATGAAAGAAGAGAATCTGATAGAAAACGCAGCACACGTAGGTAGTCACCTGATTGAGGAGTTGAAAAAATTCCCACAAATCAAAGAAGTTCGTGGACTTGGACTAATGATTGGAATGGAATTTGCCGAACCTATAAAAGAATTACGCCAGCGCCTATTGTTCGAACAGAAAGTATTTACCGGCGTAAGCGGTACAAATGTTATCCGTCTGCTTCCTCCTCTCTGCTTAAGCATGACCGAAGCTGATGAGTTCCTGAGCCGTCTGAACAACGTTCTGACCAAATAAAGACAACTCAACACATATAAGATACAATAGCCATATCATAACTCTAAACGAGGATTGATATGGCTATTTTGTTATACAAGGCACAAAAAAAAGCGTCATATCTACTCACTAATATGACACTTTTTCAGCAGGAAAGGTAAAATACACTCTCCTTCGCTTTTATCCAAGAATCCTCTACAATTTACATTACATTAAGAACATCTCAGTACCTGACCAATACGTAAGGTTGTGGTACGCTTGATACCGTTTATCTGACACAAGCGATCGATAGAAACATGATACAAACGAGAAATACGTCCTAATGTATCACCCTTACGAATCTTGTGATAACGAATTGCGGACTTCTCAGCATCTGCTGCTCCCGACTTGCCACTCTTTACAGCCGACATAGCTCGTGAACGCTGATATTCATAGCGGTTAGCTCCGCGAATGAACAAATAACTATCTGCTACAATATCTTGTTTGGGGAAATCAAACATAAATTCCGGATTGATGACCTCGCCCAAAAAACGAGTTTCGAAGTGCAAATGTGAACCAGTAGAACGTCCGGTATTACCACCCAATCCAATAGGATCTCCTGCTTTCACATACTCATTCTCCTTAACAATCTGTTTCGAGAGGTGACCGTAAATGGTTTCCAGTCCGTTATCATGACGTATAACTACATATTTACCGTAACCACGACGTTCATATTTTACCATACGCACTTTACCGTCAAAGGCCGCACGGATAGTATCGCCGATATATACCTTGATATCAAGTCCATTGTGCATACGACGCCAACGCGGACCGCACTTAGAAGTAATTATCGTATGAGAAGTTGGCATGCAGAACCCCGTCAAATCGATACGGAAACTATCTGGAACCTGTACAGTGTTACCATAAGCGTGAACACGATCGTTGTTCCAGTTGGGATAAAGACTATAAGCAGGATAAACTGCCTGTTCTGCTTTTATCTGGCGAATCAATGCCAAAGAATCTACTGCTTTTAATTTTCTGTCGATTGGAGCCTGGCGAGCCAACAAATCCTGTCCGGATACATTTATACTGACTAAAGCCAAGGCTGCTACTGCGACTGTTCTAATACATTTTAAAATCATTACGTTTATACTATTTTTCAGCCTGTACCTGCAAGTAATTTTTCGACTCTCTATCTATATTCTCGCTTCGGTACAACTGCCGGTTCAAAACAAATCTACATTAAAAATGTCTTTTTCAGACACTGAGGTTTCAAAAAATCGTTTCAAATATAGCATTTTTCCACTAAAAAACAGAGCGTAGTTAACGATTTTTTATGTATTTTCATACGAAAAGCATTTATTTATTTCGAATACATGTTATTAAACATACAGGTGTTACAATAAAACAACAATAGGCTGTAAATCATATCTTCATGCATTCTTCGTATGATAAGAGTAATTTATATTCTTCCGAGGAGATTAAAGACGTACAAAGTGTCCTTCTTTCCAGATATATTTCAAGGGCTCCTGTACCAGATAGGGCTTTATCTCCTCAGCAGTTTCCTTATCCAAATAATCGGGAGTAGCATAAGTAAACGATAAAGTATTATCTGTTTCCGATAAATCTGCTTTAAGCAGGAACATATCTGCCCGCGCACGCAAATTCTTCAATGAATCGGCCTGAACCTCCGAAGCCGGTGCCTTATAAAAAGCATCTTCTACCGGCAAAGTAAGAAATTTATCTGCCGGAAGTCGCTTCCACGATGTATCATAAAATGAAATACTGCTATCGCTTGCCGGTCCCTCGAATGTATGTACTACACAAATCACTTTCACCGAGTCATTCAGCGGAAGCAATTTCATTTCAGCCATACTTACCTTACTGATTTTCAGTTTCAGGTAATTATCTGTCAGCTTCAGCATCTCCGAAGTATTTCCAAAACGGTTTTTTACTTCTGCTTTCATGTTACTGGCCAGGAAATCTCCGAAGTCCTCTCTGTTTACTTTTGTCAGCATAGGTGAAAGTGAATCGGGCAAAGCAATGAACAATGATTTCATGTCTTGTGCCTGTATACTTAAACAACAAAGTAACACTCCGACTACAAACAATATCTTTTTCATAAAATATTTCGTTTTTATGTGATTTTGAAGTTACTAAAAGTACTCATTGCCTGCAAAAGTAGTACTTAAATAGTATATATTGAAATAAATATCCTGCTTTTTGTTACTACCAACCAAGATATTCTAAAGAGCTATCTATCAGTTTATCGTTTGCTTCAACAAGATTACGACGAGAATAAGCCGCAAGGGAAAAATAAAAAAGCCACCCTCTAACAGGTGGCTCATAAATTGAATATCTTTCACTCGACAGGTTATCATATCCATGAGAATCCCCTGTCCTACCATCAATATACAATTTTACGTTCGATCTCTTCAAAACGAGGGAACAGCAAATTATTCTCCAAATGTATATGTTCGAACAGAGCATCTACGAAAGCTTCCAGTTCCTGCATTAACAAACGGTAGCTGGCACAGCCATCTTGCGGGACAGAAAAATGTCCGGTCAGTTTAATGATATGCAGATAACGGTTACCTTCTCCTTCATGTTCCATCTTCATTACACGGATAGGATTGGCTATCGTACCACAATGCATCGGTTCCATACGCTGTCCTTTTTCTTGAGCAGCATATAAATCGTATAAATAAGGGAACAAAACATTTTCTTCTTTCTGCAAGTGCATTTCCAGATCCTGCAACGATTCAGTAACCAATGCCTTCAGTTCATGTAGTTCCGGATGTGCCTCGCCATGTACCCGTTCTACTTTCTCCAACAAAGACAACAATTCAGGTCCTCGTGCACGGATACCGCGATGGTGTATCTTCAAGATATAGTCCATCAGCAAATCGAGCGGCCACGAAGCAAAAGGAATACGGCCTCCTCCATCAGCTTCCTGACATTCAAGTGCCTGTATCACCTCTTCGGCAGACAATCCAAGATCGGTACATGCTTTATCCAATGTTGTTTCTCCGTGGCAGCAAAAATCAATGCCATATTTCTTAAATACTTTAGCCGCAGCAAAATCCTCGGCAACAATATTTCCTACACTTGTATATTTCCAGTCTGTTGCTTTCATATTTATATCCTTTATTGATTACGGGTGCAAAGGTATGCTTCATACTCAACAAACTTTGTCACATAGGTGACACGAACCTATAATGAAAGTTAAACGCTTTAATACAGACAGAAAGACCTGTAACTACAAGCACAAAGATTCTGCTTTAAGAATTCAAAAAAAGGCTTCAAAAACTCTCGCGGGAAACTGAAGAAAACGTCGGGACATTTTTTTAAAACCCGCTGACGTTTTCTTCCATTCATCGGCGGAAATTATCCTTTCCGTTTCAAGAAGTCAGTAGGACTTTCGCCAAAATAGTCTTTATAACATTTCGTAAAATAAGAAGGCGAACTGAAACCAACTTCATACGTAATTTCGGCAATTGTTTTTTCGGTAGAAGCAAGTAATGAAGCTGCTTTCTTCAAACGGGCTATGCGAAGCAGTTCATTCGGAGAATAACCTGTCAGTGCCTTGGCTTTTCTATACAACTGAACACGACTCATTCCGATTTTATCGCCCAAGTCCTCCACACTTAATTCGGAGTTACCTAACTGTTCTTCAATCAGCGACCGCAGTTTTTCGACAAAGCCTTTATCCAAGTCGGCAATCGGTTCTTTATGGAGCGAAGTTTTATCGGCAAAGAAACTTTGCAGACGACGGCGATTATCAATCAGATTACGCAGACGAACCAGCAGCAAACGAGCGCTGAAAGGCTTCAATATATATGAATCGGCCCCGCATTCATATCCTTTCACTTTCTGTTCATCCATGGTATAGGCAGTCAACATCATAACCGGAATGTGGGAAGTCTGCACTTCCGACTTCAACCTGCGACAGCACTCCATACCATCCATCACAGGCATCATTACGTCACAAATAATCGCATCGGGTACATACTTCATAGCCTGCTGTACACCTTCCTGCCCATTGGACGCCTCTATCACAGTATAATTATCGCGAAGAAGCACTTTTACATAATCGCGTACATCTTGATTATCATCGATAACCAAAACCGTTTCTCTGTCATCTCGTTCCACAACTTCAGGTACGCTCTGTATTGTTTCCTGATCGGCAGATACAACAGCTCCTTCCTTTAAATTTTTTAGTATTACATTCTTTTCTACATGTTCAGCGGGAACTCCTTGCTGTTCGGCCGGCATCTCTATAGTAAATACAGTGCCCTTACCTTTCCTGCTATCTACCGAAATCGTACCGCCGTGCATCTCGACGAAAGCCTTTACTAATGCCAATCCGATACCAGATCCAGCATGATGAACATCTATCTGATAAAAACTTTCGAAAATATGCTTAACATGTTCTGCCGGCATTCCTATCCCTGTATCAGAAACCTGATAACGCAACCAACGGACATTCTCCTTATCGAATATGGAAAGCTTTACTTCTATAGTCCCATTTTCGGGAGTAAACTTAAATGCGTTCGATAACAGATTGTACGTAATACGCTCCATCTTTTCAGCATCGGCTACCATCATATAGCCTTTGTCTGAGGAATCTACAGATACAGCAAAATGGATATGCTTACGATAAGACAACGTACGGAATGCATCAGTCCACTCCTTGATATTTTCTGAAATGTCGAAACGAGATAAAGTCATATCCAACTTTCCGTTTTCGAACTTGCGGAAATCTAATATCTGATTGATAAGGCGAAGCAGAACAGTTACATTCTTTTGTATGATATTCAAAAGGAAGCGTTCATTCTCTCCTAAATTCTTACTCTCGGCCAACTGATTGACCGGATCGGCTATTAAAGTGAGCGGAGTACGAAAATCATGTGAAACATTGGTAAAGAAAGCCAGTTTGGCATGGGTAGCCTCTTCCAATTGCTTGGAAAGACTTATCAACTGGTCACGCTGCTCTTCCAGACGCTTTTTCTGATCAGATAATTCAGCATTCAGCCGGTTCTTCGTCCAGAATGCACGTACTACAAAAAAGAGTAACATCGCTACCAAGATCAGGATGACGATGCAGGCATACAGCAACATCCTCTGAGAAGAATAGCGCATCAGATACGTATCCAGCAACCTGTCTAATACTTCGATCTTAGTATCCAACTGACTGATATGAGCAGTCTGCATCTGCATGATACGGGCATTCGCCTTATTGACCAGTGCTGTCGACAACTTTGTTTCACGAGTATACTCTTTTCCTTGAAGAATATTCATCGCTACCTCCATAACTTTATCGCCTCCCGTAGGATAAATGAACGTAGCATCCAGATGCCCATCGGCTACCTGCTCCACACCATATCCTTCACCGGCCAGTGCATCTATCCCAACAAACAGCATATCATGCTGGCGGTTTCTTTTTACAGCAGCATCGTATGCACCTATTGCCATACGGTCGTTATGCGCAAATACCATGTCAATATGAGGATAGCGTGAAAGAATTGTATCGAAAGCTGATTCAGCAGCTCCTTTAAGCCATGCAGCATCTGCCGAAGCAATAATCTTAATACCCGGAGTTTGCTTTAAAGCGTCCTTTAATCCCCGATGTCGTTCCAAAGCTGAGGTAGAGCCACGCAATCCGGTTACTTCTACCAGATTTCCTTTTCCCTGCAAACGTTCGGCTATGTAACGCCCGACATGATGCCCTATTTCATAATTATCTGCCCCTACATAGGCTGTATATTTACGCGAATGAATTTTCCGGTCGACCAATACTACCGGAATTCCTTTATCGTATGCTTTTTCGATTATAGGAGTAATAGCCTCAGCCTCATTAGGAGAAACGATCAGCAAATCAACATGCTGGGAGATAAGTGCCTCTATATCGGCTATCTGCTGAGCATTGTTATCTTTGGCCGTGCGGATATCCACTTCCACGCCCGGATAAAACAACGCTTCACGACGGAGTTCCTTATTCATTTGTTCGCGCCACTCATCATCACTACATTGCGATACACCAATCACATAACGTACCTCTCTCGGGGCACATTCCACAAGCAACAGGGAAAATAGCAGAATCAGGGCAAACAAAGAATGTTTCATAGTATATGTATATTTATAACGATACCTTCACACGCTTTGTCCTTGCCTTTCCGGCAACAAAGCGTGTGAAGGATATGCAGGGTAAAAAAGGGGTTACTTAATAACGCGTTCTTTCAATGACTCTGGCAAAACAGGCATTGCTCCATTCTGCGTACAAACATAAGCAGAAGTTTCTACAGCCAGTTTATGCGCTTCGCCAATAGACAGACCGCTCAAAATAGAAGCAACAAATGCGGCAGTAAATGAATCACCAGCTCCCACCGTATCGGCAACTTCTACTTTCGGTGTTTCAACAAAAGAAACATCTCCCGGGGTAAAGACATAACTTCCATTTACTCCACAAGTAAGAATCAGCATCTTCAAGTTATACTTGGCAAGTAATATCCAACATTTATCCTGAAGATCAATACCAGGATAACCGAACATACGGCTCACAGTAACCAATTCTTCATCATTTATCTTCAAGACATTGCACTTTCTAAAAGAATTGCAAAGTATTTCTTTGGTATAGAATCCCTGACGAAGATTAATGTCGAATATCTTCAACGTATTTTCTGTAGACATAGCATCGAGGAAACGATTTATCGTTTCACGCGAAACTACGCTACGCTGTGCCAGAGAACCAAAGCAAACAGCTTTAGTATGCTTTGCCAAATCCTCAAGTGCCGGTGTATAAGGTATATTATCCCATGCTACACCTTCCTTTATATCATAACAAGGTACTCCCTCATCATCAAGCTCTACCTGTACCGTACCCGTAGGATAAGGTACAATTTCTACCATTGCATTCAATTTCTTCTCACGGAAATTATCCAGAATCTCCATGCCAAGCTTGTCGTCACCTACAGCACTAACAACCCGGCTGTTCAGTCCGAACTGCGATACATGATAAGCAAAATTAGCAGGGGCACCACCTATTTTCTTTCCTTCGGGAAGCACATCCCATAGCGCTTCACCCATTCCTACGACAATCGTATTTTCCATATTATAGTTTCTTTTATCAAAGTTAGACATTCTTTTTAATTTTCAATGTATAAAACAGCAAATATATTACTCCGACAGTCATTACAGCCACTGCTCCATCCTGTCCGATAGCATCGCTGGCAAATCCCATAAACAACGGAAAGACCGTACCGCCAAACAATCCCATAATCATTAATCCCGAAATTTCGTTTTTCTTTTCAGGTACAGCAAGCAAAGCCTGTGAGAATATAATTGAGAAGATATTAGAGTTACCGAAGCCAATCAACGCAATAGCAATATAAATAACTGCTTCTGCATCGGACATGAACAGTCCTATCATAGCCAATAACATACAAATAACACTGACAATAAAGAAAGAACGCGAAGACACCTTCTGTAAAATAATAGCTCCAGAAAAACATCCCAATGTACGGAATATGAAATACAAACTGGTAGCAAATCCGGCCTCATCAAGCGTCATACCCAAACGTTCCATCAAAATTTTAGGAGCTGTAGTGTTGGTACCAACGTCAATACCTACATGGCACATAATACCCAGGAAACAAAGCAAGATAAACGGACGTCCCAGCAATTTCAGACAGCTGACAAATCCAGAAGCCTTATCAGGTTTTTCCTCTTCTATAGGAGTTGCACCTAACCATAAAACAGCAATAACAGCTATAACCATATATACTGGGAACAGTACACGCCAACCTAATCCGAAGGTAGGCATTGCCTGAGTTGCACCCCACATTGCAATATACGGAGCCAAGAAAGAGGCAATCGCCTTAACAAACTGTCCAAATGTCAATGAGCTGGCAAGTTTATCACCCGAAATAATATTACTCAATAATGGATTAAGTGAAGTTTGCATCAAGGCATTGCCGATACCCAGCAATGAAAATGAGCAAAGCATGAATCCATAACTATCACCAAAAATAGGAATAAGAAGTGACACGAAAGTAACTGCCAAACTAAGCATTACAGTTTTCTTACGTCCAATTCTGTTCATCAAGATACCCGTAGGAACAGAGAATATCAGAAACCAGAAAAATACCAGTGAAGGAAAGATGTTAGCCTCTGAATCACTCAAGTTCAAGTCCGCTTTCACATAGTTCGACGCAATTCCTACCAAATCAACAAATCCCATTGCAAAAAAGCAAAGCATGATAGGAACCAATTTAGCGTACTTCAGTTTATCGGTTGTTGTCATTTTAGTAAAGCTTTATGGTAAATAAATAGTTTAATTTTGCTCGGTAAGTTCTATCACATGGCTCTGAAGAGGTTTGAAACCAAATGCTTCAATGCCAATTTTCATCAGATAATCTCCAGAAACAATCTTGCCATCGGATTTTAATGTCGACTTATCTCCAGGCATCAAATTAATTTCTTCAATTTTATACATCTTATTAGGATTTAATCCTTTCAACTTAACCGGGAATAGTTTTTCCTCAAAACGTGGATAGACATCGTAAGCGAATAGAACGACTTTGCTCTGATCGGCATTTACGTAATTCACAGCCATATGATTACAGTCGTAAGGTGAAACCAGACGATATTGATCTCCATCTAAGATAACTGATGACAAACGTTTCCAATTGGCTACCGCAGTTTGACAATATCTCAACTCATCACTTGACAATTCTTTCAGTCCTATATCAAATCCGAGCTTACACATAGAAGCCACATCAGTACGGAATTTGATAGAAGCACTCTTGTTCCAGCTTGTGACATGAGCACACATTGCTTTGGCCGGGAAGAAATGAGAAAAGCCCCACTGAATGTAAATACGTTCTACCGGATCGGTATTATCGCTGCACCAAAACTCAGTAAAATGTTTCAATGCTTCATAATCACAACGTGCTCCTCCTCCCGAACAAAGCATAAGAGGAAGTTTAGGATAATTTTCAGAAACACGTTTCATAACATTATAAACGCCACGTATATGATCGATATAAAGGCGTCCTTGCTTATCCTTCAGATAAGGAGAATAGATATTCGTAATAGGACTATTACAATCCCATTTAAAATAGGCCAAATCAGGATTCTCCTTCATCAGGTTATCTATCACAGAATATACATAATCCTGAACATCAGGATTACTCAAATCGAGTACAAGCTGGTTACGATAATAATAAGTTTCACGATTAGGATAGCTAATAGCCCAGTCGGGATGCTTTTCCATCAGTTCACTTTTGGGATTAACCATTTCAGGTTCTATCCAAATACCAAATTCAACACCAGCCTCCTTGGCATAACGTACCAGTGCCGGTACCCCACCAGGCAGTTTTTGTGCATTTGCCTCCCAGTCTCCCAAGCCAGCCTTATCACTGTTTCGCGGATATTTATTGCCAAACCAGCCATCATCCAGTAAGAACATATCTACTCCCAGATCCTTAGCTTCTTTCATCAGTTCGGCCAATGTAGATTCATCAAAATCGAAAGCTGTATTTTCCCAGTTATTAAGCAAAGTCATACGTGAACCTTGCCCGTCTTTCAACTGGTAACTGCGAGCCCATTTTTGAAAGTTACGACTTCCCTCTCCTGTACCTTTACTTAAGGTAAAAATAAATTCCGGAGTAGTGAAAACCTCCCCCTTCGGCAATTCATATACAGAAGCATAAGGATTAATAGAAGGAATGACACGCAAATTGCCAACATTATCGACTTCAAACGTAAAGCGGAAATTTCCAGTCCATCCAATAGTTCCCATCAAAACATCACCTGCATTCTCTGCCACCGGCTCTCCCAAACCTACCATAAAGAAAGGTTGAGTATGCATAGCAGCACGACTTCCCAGCTTGGTATCAACTATTTTCTTACCAAACTGCAATTTCTGATTACTCATTTGTACTTCTTTCGCCCAGTCACCACTGAATTCGGTAAGATAATACGACGGACAACTGAAATAAAGCATGGTAGAAGCATAGCGGAACAAAGACACCGGTTTCTTTTCCTGATGCTTTATCTCACTCCATGTTTTAATAATATTTTCCTTTGGATAGGCTACATAGTGCAATGTAACATCTACAGGATATTTATCATCGCGAAGTATGATATCTGTCTGTGTGCCTCCATCGACTTCTTTTGTAGAGGAAGATACATAATACAACCAAGTAGAAGGATTGCCATCACTATGCGTCATTCCCCATGCAGGCTCAAAAAAGTCCTCATTGCCAGAAGTACTGCATACTTCCCAGCCACGTTCTATCACGCTGGCATCGGAAGCAGGATGAATATTCCACTCCAATTGTTCCAAATCAGATTCATGAAGCAGCTTCTCACCCAAATAAGACTGGTAAAGTCTGCCGTTAGGAGCGACCTGAAGAATAAGGTCTGTCTTATCCGTAGAGATACGGATCATTTGCTTTTCGGCAGCATACGTTTGAACCCCCATCAAGGCTGCAAGAGCAAAAGTACAAATATGTTTCATGGTTTGCAGGTTAAAAATTAAAAAAGAAGAGAATATTTATAATAAAACAAGTTCAAGTTCCAAAGAACATGAAAGGACGCCAGAACCTGAACTTGCAAGGAACTGAAACGGTCAATATGTTTACAGTCCCAGTTTATATATTTTCATGTTGCCTATCTGTGCTTCACCATTTTCAGAATAGAAACGCAGTGCATTGTATGGTTGAGTCGGGAATACCAGATTTGTCATAGCAATACGTCCGCCATCAACAAAGATTTCTACCGAACACTTATCTACGAATATATTCAGATGGTAAGTTTTTCCTTCACACAATGAAAGAGGAGCCCATGTACCCAATGCAAAATCATTTTTATAATTGACAGACATCGTCTTACGGTGATCATCGGTTTCTTTAGCATTCACATCGAACTTGCCAATTTTCTCCAAATCAACGAATCCACTTTCTGTACGATCAGTAACCAGCTTGCCAGCCTTCATGTCAAGATAGATCTTAACTTTCTCGCCTTTAGCATTCAGCAGATCAAATCCTACGACTTGCGCTTTACCTGGAGTAACATCCATTTCCAGTTCATAAGCCCCATCTGTCTGAGGAACAATTTCGTCAATCTTATATTCACCATTCACTGTGAAATCGTCTACCTTTCGAGTATCCTTACGCAATGCTTCCGTTTCCTTCACAGCATTGGCAGCCATGTAAATTTGTCCGTCTTTGGTATAAAGAGACAATTCACGAGGCAAAGCATTAGCGCCACGGTACTGCTTAATCGGAGTGATATTAGCGTATTGCCAGTTACTCATCCAAGGCACAGCAATGGTCCGGTCACCAGTATTAGAGAAACATACTGTAGCATAGTGGTCTTTACCATAATCAAGCCATTTTGTTACTTCAGGCTTAGTATCACACTTAAATTCTTTACCATCAAAGTCACCTACAAAGTATTCTGTTGCGCTACCACCAAACATACATCCAGGGTTAATGTTAACAATCATCACCCATTTCATGTTGTTCTTATCGCCGTCAACCGGTAATTGAATAAAGTCCGGACATTCAAACTGATTAGGCTGTACACCGTAACCTTTTCCGAAGCCACTCAAATATTCCCAGTCTTTCAAGTTAGAAGAAGAATAGAAACGCATCTCCTTGTCGGCCGAAACAATCATATACCATTTCTGAGCCGGTTCATACCAGAACACTTTAGGATCGCGGAAATCTTTCAGTCCGTCAAAAGGAGTAAGGACTGGATTTTTCTCGTATTTTGTATATGTACGTCCGTTGTCGTTGCTATATGCCATACACTGAATCTGTCCATGTTCATCACTGGCAGATGTATAAAAAGCAATCATGGCATCTTTACCGTAGCCTGCGCTGTTATTATGATCGACTATAGAACTACCTGAAAAAATATGTCCTAAGGTATCGCGTGCGATAGCAGGCTTCAGGTGTTCCCAATGAATCAAGTCTTTGCTGACAGAATGTCCCCAATGCATATTTCCCCACTTTGAGCCATAAGGATTATACTGGAAATACAAGTGATATTCTCCATCCTTATAAACCAAACCATTAGCATCGTTCATCCAGCCATACAAAGGAGTATGATGATAAATAGGACGATAGTAGTCAGTATTTGCCGTATTAAAAGTATCCGATAATTGAATATTTTCCCAACATACTGCTTTAGCCGGTACTTTACCAATAGTAACCGTTGCTTCTTCAGCTCCCTGAGGCAATTCGAATGGAACATAGTACTCTATGCTATCTACAGCCAGACGGATGTCCATTGCCATATCAGCAGGGCTACCAGTATCGAGTTTAACCTTACCTTCACCAGCAGTTTCCTGAATAGGAAGCAATAAATACTTAGCCGGATGGGCTATATGAATGACAGTCAGCGAATCCCCCTGATTTTCGAATGTCAGGTTATTTTTCTGCGACTGACAAGCTATCATGCTACATAAAAAAGCTTGTCCCAAAATCAGATTAAAGATTTTACGTTTCATGGTATATGCTTTTAGAATGTTTTAAAGATACAATTTTTTATGTTAAAATAAAATACCCGATTTTTATATATAGACTAATACCTATTGAAAACAAATATAGAATCAAAACGCTCCTCATTGACTCCATCTTCGCAAAATGCGAAGACAGAGCATACAGAAGACAAATTAAGAAATTGGAAATCAGAATTTGATTTGAGCTGAGAACTCAACTGTAAACGGACGGATGTAACTACCAGCCATAACAGTATTAGCATATTTGCCAGCTTCGTCTTTAGTAACCAATTCGGCACCGGCAATACTACCTTTGGCTCCGGTCTGATTCAAGAAGTTGACAACAGAACATCCCAGTGACAATTTTTTGTTCACCTGCCAGTTCAAGCCACCAAAGGTTTCCCAACGTCCATTGAAATAATATGCATCGTTAATATTAGCGTAAGTTTTGCTAAAGTAACGGAAGCTAGTCCAGATTTTCAAGTCTTTGGTAATCATATAGCTCGGATCGATTTCAACAATTACCTGAGGTATTTCTGCTACGATATTTCCTGTAGCATTAATCTGACCTATATATCCATCAGAGAACTTAACCGATGTTTCATATTTCTTATAAGTCGGTTTCTGATAAGTAAACAGGAAGTGCAAATCGAATCCTTTGAACGGAGTAGCAACAACGTCGGTAGTCCATCCCAAAGTCTTGATATCATAATTAAGCGGAGCAGCCAAAATTTCATTCACACCATTTACAGCATGCTGAAGATTCAACGTAGAGTTGTTGTTTGTCTTCGAGATATAAGAGAACAAAGAAGTCAAACTCAACCATTCATTATTGAAATAAATACCGGCACGTCCCAGAGGTACTGAGATTTTATCGGTGTTCGGCAAAGTTGCCGGTGCAAAATTTTCAATTCTCGGATGCTGAGTAATATAAGTAAAGTCACCAGTAAATCCGAACTTATCAGTTAGCTTATAGGTAGCGGCAGCACTTAAAGCATAATTAAACCAGTCGTAATTCATTGGAGTAGGCTGAATAGCTACAGCTCCTTGTGTACCCGGAGTACCAGCTGCATAACCAGTCTGATTGCCATCAACATCGTAAACCGGTACAGCAGTTGCACCAAGATAATAATTAGCAAAACGTCCGACGTAATCACCATTAGCATTTTTCACAGCGGCATTGTTTCCGCGAAGTGCCTGATACTCGAAACGTGCACCATAATACAAATTGAACTTATCTGTAATATCCCAATCATGAGTAAAATAAACAGCCAATTTATTTTCATGACCCTTATAATATTCAGATGCATTCTTGTTGAAATCGTAATAATATCCGTTTCCTGCATAAGAACGACTTGTTGAAGTAGCAAAAGCCGGATTCCACAAACGTACCGGATAACTGCCATCAACAGGAACAGACTGATCGTACATTGTAGTATTTGAAGCGTAATCAATATCGTAATACCACTCGTTCAATCCCAAGCGCCATGTACCGTTCGACAATTTACGTGACAACTCTGTAGTAAACATAAACTCATCAATGAAACCGCGATTCAGACAAGACATACGGCTCTGTACATATTCTCCATCATACGGCTGCATAGAACCATCGGCTGCCTCATACTGATAATTCACCGAACTATTAGTACGCTGACTCAATTCCATCGGAGTCTGGTATACACATGAACCTGTAGCATGATCGTACTTCATAACAACTTTCCATGCCAGTCCGTTATCCCACTTATAATCGTTCATCAAGACAAATTCACTACCTTTATTCTGTACAGCATCATAAAGATTAGTCTTCTTCAATTCGCCCGTGCGCATATCACGATATACCATTTCATTATCCATAGGCAAATATGATGTAGTACCGAGGGCAAAATCACCAAACTCTTTTACGCTACCATCGCCGACGTAAATAAACGGAGCAGACTGAGTTGCATACATATATACCGGGTGACTGTTGCTATAATGATACATAGCAGTAAACTCACCACGATTATTGTTATAACGTTTTGTTAAAGCAAACTTGTAAATTTGAGTTCTATCTTGGAACGGAGTTGATTTGATTTTAAATGTTCCCGGATCGAAGTCCTGATAAATACTTCCACTATAGAACCAATCTTTCGCGATTTCACCATTCAGGTTTAACGAAATTTCCTGCATGCCGAAGTGGTTGGCCTTATAATTTAATGTACCATGAAAACCTTTTTGACCCAGTTGAGTAAAGGAGTTTACAGCATAACCAATATTACCCGTCGTAATAGCAGTTTCAGAAATCTTAAGAAGTCCCACATGGCTTAAGCTGGCATCAGCACGCCACAAAGAATTAACACTGTGAGGATTTGTTGCATAAGTAACAGGAACACCATTTTCCAATACATTTACGTCTGCAGAAGGAAGACCAATCTGAATTTCACGAGGTCCGTTAGCACTGGCAGCATTCAACATAACATTACGGTTGCCTTCTTCTTTAGAACTACCGTTGTTTGATGATTTGTTTTCTTCTTGTGCGTATCCATTTACACAAGCTAAAGCGAGCAGCAGAACAGCAGCTCCCATACGATTGCAAAACTGTTTTTTCTCAGTCTTCATAGCATTAAAAATTAGTATGAAAGATTTGAATTTTTATTTGCCGCAAAGGTACGCAACTAACTTTTCAACAGATATAAGAAATGTTACATCGTATAGCAAATTTGTTACATGAAACAATTATAGCATACGAAGCAACATTTTTACAATCCTGTATATAAACGACTTACAGTGTAATCATATTTCTATTTGGCTTATCAGAGTAGCCTATTAAACAGACTGATATCTATATACAGCTTCTGCTGAAAGCTGTTCCAGATACCAGTCTGTTACCAGATTTATTGCAATCTATAAACATCCAACGATTTTACGGTATAGCCATTTTCTTCTGATTCAAAAATCAATTTATTATACGGCTCTGCCGGAAATACCAAGTTGGTCATTACAAATTTTCCATCTTCTCCAAATGCTTCGATACTGGATCGATCGACAAACAAACGAAGATGGATAGTATCTGTATTGTCTACAGGAGCCACTGTTACTGCAGGAAAATCACGACTAAAATCAACAACTCCACTAACACTACGGTCCATCACAAACTGCTTACGCACGACATCATAATACATCGATACTTTCTCACCTTTTCCATTCACCAGAGAAAAGGCTATTTTCGAGCTACCAGCATTTTCTATTATCATATCCAATTCATAAGCTCCATTATTATCTGTCAACAGACTTTCGACTTCGTGTATACCTGAAACCTTGAAAGCTGGAAGATTTATCTTTTTTCCACGTGCTTTTTCTATTTCAGCAGAAGGTTTACTCCGCAAATACAACTCCTCATCTACTTTATAAAGAGTAAGGTCGCGCGCAATTGTATTCGTACTACGATACTGAGTCGTAGGAACATTATTTGCATATTGCCAGTTACTCATCCAGCCCAACGCTATACAACGACCGGCTGGAGCATTACTCCATGTAACAGTAGCATAGTTATCTTTTCCCCAGTCCATCCATTTGGTCAGAGTAGGAGATTTATTTACAAATACCTTACCATCAAAGTGTCCAACAAAGTATTGTGTAGCACTCCCTCCGAACGGTCCACCCGGATTGATGTTGCAGATGAGCACCCATTTCTTTTCTTTCGTACCTTCAACAGGCACCTCTACCAGATCAGGGCATTCCCATACGCCACCATGTGCACCTTGCATAGCACCGAAACTGCTTTCTTTCGTCCAATCCTTTAAATTAGAAGAGGAATAAATCTGGATTTCCTGTCCTACAGCCAGCATCATCACCCAATGCTTACCTGGAGCATACCAGAATACTTTCGGATCGCGGAAATCACGTTCAGAAGAAGTCAGAATCGGATTATGCTCATATTTGGTAAAAGTCTTACCGTTATCCAAACTATATGCCATACTCTGCGCTTGTACATCTCCCCACGGACTTGGTTTAGCTGACGTATAGAATGCAATGACAGCACCTTTACCGAAACCGGCAGTATTATCTTTATCAACCACACAAGATCCACTGAAAATAGTACCCCATGCATCAGCTACGATCGGAGTACCTTCATCCGTCCAATGTACCAAATCAGTACTTGTAGAATGTCCCCATGTCATATTTCCCCACATTGATCCATAAGGATTATATTGGAAATACAAGTGATAGACACCATCCTTGTAGAACATACCGTTCGGATCATTCATCCAGCCATATACCGGAGTATGATGATAAACAGGACGGAATTTCTCACGATTGGCAGAATCGAAAGTATCAGAAACCTTTATTTCCTCCCAGCACAATGAAGAAGAGGGCATACCCGTAATATCGATCGAAATAGTCTTTCCCGCATAAGCAGACAAATCCAATGGTACATAATAATCAACTCTTTCACGAGCCAGGCGAACATTGATGCTCTGATCTAACTGAAACTGATTATTAACAATAATGTTAACCTTACCTTCCGGCGCATTCTCCTGAACGGGAAGAAGTAAAAACTTCTTCACGGTATCTAAAACAACAATATTTTGTTCATTAGCCAGATGCTTAACATTCACATTATTCTCTACACCTTGAGCCGTCAGTGAAAAGCCCAACATAACGGTCAACAGACTATTCTTTGATAAAAATAAATTCAAATTCATAAATCAAAATCAGTATATTAATAATAACTTACTTCAACATTGCTTACCTCAACGGTACCTTCGTAGCAGTTAATAGACCAACAATTCTTTTGCGTGCCATAAATACGATTTGTATAGGCAACGTTATCATTGATATAAACAACACAAACAGAATTGTCAGTATAAACCGTTACATGATACCCATTATCGGAAGGAGTATTGAACAGGTATCCGTCAATACCATTGATGAATCCCCTACCTTCTTCTCCCTGCTCTTCAAAATTCAATTTCTTCTTATTACCGTTATCTTCCGGATTAACAACAATCGAATAATATTTCTTCGAATCGGTTCCACGAACCAATGAGAATCCAAACTTATCAGTCTTGTCTGTAGTCTTTACAGTAAAAGAGATCTTATTAGCAACATTCAAGCGGTTGAATAACACGAAAGCATCTCCCGTCAAGACATAATTGCCAGCGTTTTCATTTACTCCATTATCGCTTTTTGCCATAACCTTCAACGATGATTTTGAAGTATATTTCTTGTCGATGCCTTCTACACTACCCAATGACAAAGTACCATCTTCGTGCTGGATAATACGATGAGCAACCAGGTTACCTGCCCATTGAGGTTCATTCGGATCGGCTCCTACGGCTGTATTGTCATTACCTTCACGTGTCGGACACCACCCCCAAATATAACGATTAGTACCATCTGAAGCCGTCTTTCCGGCATAGAAAGCACGAGAATCCAAAAGCCCTTCATGATCATCAGGCCATATACCTGCATCATTGGCTGTACATGCCTTCAGTTCTTCCAGCGTATGTCCTTTTAAATACTGAACTTTACGGATAGCAACATGTTTTTCTGAATACACCAGATACCACCAGTCCCCCATCTTAAAGACATCCGGACATTCGTAGAAACGATCCCACATCATAGACATGAACACTCCTTTGTGTTCCCAGGACTTCAAGTCAGAAGAAACGAATTCGGCCAGCACACCTTTGGTTCCCTGCTGAGTAGAAACAATCATGTGATATACACCGTCATCCCCTTTAAAGACAAATGGATCACGGAAATCTTTTGCACTATATCCATAGTCATTGCCCTGCAAATAGAAAGTCTTGCTTTTGGTCCAGCTCTTAAAATCGGATGAAGTTGCCATCATTACAACTTCCAGACTTGAAGTATGCCCTGTATAGAATGTATAATATAATTTTTCAGACTCATTATAAATCGTACTTCCTGTACCTATCGCAGCATCAGCTTCCGAAGCACTTCCAGTAGGAATCAACTCACCTAATGACTGATACGAACCCACATTCTTTGTACTTACCCCCCAAATAGGATGATAGGTTGCCTCCTGATTAGGACGAAATTCCTGCAAATATAAAATCTTAAAGTCCTGTTCTACCGGATCATAAAACGGCATCGGATCGCCTACATAGCCCACATACGGTTTATAATAAGTAGAGAACTGTTCGTCTGTCGAAGCGAAATACGTCGCTGTACCATCCCAATCCCTCTGTGTCAATATAGGATCATCGTCATTACAACTACCTAATGACATAAGGGCTGCTAAAGCTAAAGAATATATCATTGTTTTCATAAATTACATTGTTAAGTTAACGTTGTCCGATAAATGTCCTTTATCGGACAACTATTATTAAATATTTATTTTGACTCGCTTATTAAATAATTAATAGCATTCTGAGTAACCTTTGCGACATTTCCATGATACTGGTCGGCAGAAGTATCTACTCCATAAGCATACCAGTCATAACATCCAGAACCAATGCAAAGTACTCCACCGGTTGTTCCGTTTGAAGGATATTCCCACGCAACCACAGAACCATCGCCTCCATATCCTAAACTAATAGCGCCATGATTTGCTTCCCAAGCATTCAGAGTATCATATCCTCCCCAATCGGAACCGATATGCCACTGAGCGGTACTATTGGTAATTCTGTAACCGGTATCACACATATAAACACCCTCCTTACCATCAATTGTTGAAACAACACCTTCATAAAGTGGATGATCTGCATGGTTGGTAACAAAGAAGCTCCATGGTCCCGTAGTTATTTCCGCAGTTTCTTCTGACTGGCCCCAGCAGTTATTAGGAGCATTGCCATCTTTTGTAATACCTAATTGGGCTGCATAGAATGTAGCAAAACGAGTCAGCAACAAACTACCTCCGTTTTCATAAAACTCTTTAATCTTCGAAACGGCCTGTACTGCACTCGGAGCAGCAGCTTCAAACTTAGTCATAGAATCAATGCCACCATCGATATGCAGATGCCACCATATTACCTTACACTCATCCAATTTAACTCTATCCGCACGGATATCATCGAACGACAAATACTGAGCATTCGGAATATTCTTCAACATCCAGTTTGCAGCTTCCTTTTCCTCCGGATTCAGTTCGTCTATTGAAGAAGCCAAACCTACATATACAGCACTTGGAGAGTCAGACTGAACCACACTTACAACATAAACAGTAGTTGCACTTTGATAAGTAACCGTAAATTCTACCGGATCAGTAAAGTCGACAGCCTGTCCTGATGCCGGAGATACAGTAGCTCCCTCCGTTGTTTCAATCGTAGGAATCAGACTGGTTATATCAGCACTTGTCGGTATTCGTACCACGATAGAATGATTTTCTTCATCGATAATACCTGTATACTCATTATTCAACTTGAACGATGTAATTTTGGCCTCATCATGCTTTACAGTAACGGTATAATCTAAAAAGGCATCACCATTTGTAACCTTTATCGTTTGAGGGAAAGAAAAATTGACTACATCTCCCACTTTCATTGAAGCTTCCGCACCATCGGAAACTTCAATTGCTGTAACTTTCATCGCATCTGTATTATAATCAACAGGTACTCCCACTACGACCGATTTAGTCGAATTATCAATGATACCCTGATATTCGTCCAGTTTCAAAGTTTTCAACCAAGTATCTCCACTCAATTGAAGGTCTGAAGTGTTATCATCATCACATCCCACAATAAAAATCAAGGAGAGAAGGATGAAAAGAATTTTATTAATATGTTTTATTGCATTCATAATATTCATTTATTAAGATTTACAATTTAATTACCAACCTCCACAGTTCTGTGTATAGTGACCGTTACTAGCACTTATCTGAGCGAATGGTATAGGCAGGTATTCATTTTTATTTTTAGTGAACGAAGCATTCGAGTAAATAGTACAATCGTTTGCCTCTTCTGCATAAAACTTATTCAAGACCTGATCGGCTTCTCCCCAACGAACCAGATCGAAGAAACGATCACATTCCATGGCAAGTTCTACACGACGTTCGAACTTCAACATCTTCAAAGCTTCATCCTTTGTATAAGTTCCTGTATAAGGTTTTACGTAGAAAGTAACTCCATAAGTAGAAGGATAATCTGCAATCATGGTTGTGCTCTGGCTTGCACGGTTACGTAATTCATTAATCAAGTCAATAGCTTCACCAATACGTCCGTCATTCAACTGGATCAATGCCTCTGCACGCATCAACAACACATCAGCATAACGAAGAACGATATGGTTCATAGGGCTTCCCCACCATCCACCTTTTATCAAATATCCACTATCCGGATCTACATTCTGTTTCAATGTAACGTAATAACCATACAGACCATTACTACGGCTCCAGGTAGAAGACTTATCCATCATGTACTTCTTATTGAACTCGTACGGGAACCCCGGCATACCTACAGTCAGGAACAGACGAGGGTCTGCATTATCAGCAGTTACATTGTAGTCACTATTATTAAAGGTATCGAACAACGGATGTCCGTCTTTATCTGTTCTAAATGCATTTACCAGATTCTGGCTCGGTTTATAGAAATCACAACCGCCATCTGTTACACCCGGAATATTCGGAACAATCAAACCATACGACCAGTTACAGTTACCATTGTTCGTACCATCATTCATGGAATACTGCATAGCCCACAAAGATTCGCATCCGTTTTCATACTGAGGTTCCGGGCGGAAGTTATTATGAAAATCCGGTTCCAGGCCGTAACCTCCGGCCGACATGATTGATTTTTCTGTATACTGAACGACCTTTGCCAAATCTTCAGCATTAATGCTTGTCACCTCATTGTTTTCAGGATTGTCCTGACGATAGGCCTTGTACAAATAGGTCTTAGCCAGATAAGCAGCTGCAGCAGCTTTGGTAGGACGACCTTTATCGGCTTGTGTATCCGGCAGATAATCATAAGCAAACTGGAAATCATTTGCTATCTGCTGCCAACTCTCATCATTTGTATAAGTTGTATTCGACAGATTATTGTATTCCTCAGGAGAAAGACTTTCATCGTTTGCCAAAACGATATGCTTATACAACTGCTTCAGCAAGAAATGTCCATGTCCACGCAAGAATTTCATTTCAGCGATACGCTGGTTTTTCAATGGATAAGTACTTTCATCCATCTGATCCAATAACTGCAAAGCTGTATTGGCACGAGAAATACAGTTGTACAAACGCTGCCACATATCACTGATATTCCATGCTGTAGTCATGATACCTTGAGAGATATCCAATGTATGAAATACATCTCCATCCTCCGTACCATTTCCACCTTTATAAGCGTCGTCCGAGCGAACATCATAGTTCCACATAGAGAAAGAAGAGTTGATATCTTCTGCAGAAATCCATACCGCATAAGCCGAAACGACCAGGTTATCTACATATTCAGGATTCTGTAACTGTTCATTATCAATGGTTCCTTGTGGTACCTGGTCCTCCAAAAAATCGGAACATCCAGAACAAGTTAAGGTAAGTCCTAAAACTGTTGCATATAATAATTTTCTCATAATTTCCATTTTAATAGTTACTTGTTTTAAAAGCTGACATTAACACCAAAAGTCAAGTTCAAAGGAATCGGATAACCAAAATTCGGGTTTTCCGGATCGACGCCCGTAAAATTTTTACTCTTAATTGTAAGTAAGTTCTGTGCACTTAAATAAAGACGCAGACGTTCCATTTTCATTTTCTTTGCAAAATTCTCCGGAACATTGTAACCAATCTGAAGATTACGCAGTTTCAGGTATGAACCATTTTCTACAAAATAAGTAGACACACGTTTTTCATTATTTATATCATCACGTGACAATGCTGGGATATTTGAATCCGGATTAGTCGGAGTCCATGCATCAAGAACGCGTTTACCTTTGTTCAAGAAACCAATATTCAAACCACTCCACAAGTCTGTTTCCTTTTTCAAATCACTGATGATATCAACTCCCTGAACGCCTTGCCAGAACAAAGTCAAGTCAAAATTCTTATATTCCAGATAGATATTCAATCCATAACTGAATGCAGGTGTCGGATCATAAATCCACTGCTGGTCTTTTTCATTGATAACACCGTTACCATCAATATCACGCCAGCGGATACGTCCCAATCCAGCGCCTTCCTGAGTAGCATGATTATCGATATCAGCTTGTGACTTAAAGATACCATCAGCAACATAACCAACCTGTGCACCATTCGGATGACCAACAACACTTTCTACTCCATTACCACCAAATGTACCATTTGCAGCCACTGTTGCAGGAAGAGCTGTAATCTTATTACGGTAAGCAGAAATATTACCATTCAAATCGTATTTCAATCCAAAGGCTGTTGTATTACGATAACCAATATTCAACTCGAAACCTTTATTTTCCATTTCACCGGCATTAATCCATTGAGTACTACCTTCACCCATGGCTGCGATACCGGCCATCTGAACAAGAATATCGGTTGTCTTTTTATAGAACCAGTCGAATGATCCATACAATGTCTGGTCGAATATAGAGAAATCGAAACCTAAGTTGGTCTGAGTAGTTGTTTCCCATTTGATATCATCGTTTCCAATCTGATTACGCTTAAATCCAGATTGCAGGATACTTCCTCCATTTGTGCCAGCAATATCATAAGAAGTACCGTAGCTCTGTCCTCCAGATTCACTTACACCATAATTCGGAACGTAAATAGTATAACGGGCGATATTTGAGATTTCCTGGTTACCTGTCTGACCCCATGAAGCACGAATTTTCAAATCATTCAGCCAAGTGAGTTCTTTCATGAACTTTTCGTTGCTGATACGCCATCCCAAAGATACAGATGGGAAAGTAGCATAACGATTATTCTTACCGAAACGAGAAGAACCATCACGACGAACCGTCAAAGAAAGCAGATACTTATCATCGTAAGTATAGTTCAATTTACCAAAGAAGGAAACCAGAGAATATCCTTCACCCGAGCCATAAGCCTGAGCCGTTCCTGTGCCGGCATCCGGCCACATATAATCCGGATTCAAAATACTGAAATCTTCTTTATATCCAGAAAACCAGCTATCATCTTCACGGTTCAACTCCATACCAACCATCACATCACCACGATGTTTGCCAACTTCCAAGTTATAAGTAGCTACAGCATTCCACATCCATTTGGTCCAGTGTTCTTGTTTAGCTTCTACGGCATTCTTGTCGTTTGCAACGTTACCTTCGGTGATAGGATATGTAAAGATACGCTGTTCCTTTTGAGCATAGTCCAAACCAAAAGTCGAACGGATATTAAAGCCTTTGAACGGATTCAAGTTGATATATGCATCACCGAACAAACGCCAATAAGTATAACGGTTATCTGAATTTCTATCCAAACGAGCTACTGGGTTTTCACGGTCAGGATAGCCACCTACAGGACCAGCATATTCTCCATTGATGTCGTATACAGGCAAAGACGGGTTAAACTGCAATACATTTTCCAAGAAACCGCCCGGAGCCTGAACTTCTGAAGTACGGTTCAAGGTGAAATGTTCTCCAACCGTCAACACCTTGCCGATCAGATTATAATCAGAGTTCATACGAGCAGAAAAACGTTCGAAATCGGTATCTTTAATAATACCTAAGTTTTTGTAATATCCTAAAGAGAAGAAAGAAGAACCTTTTTCAGAACCATTACTTACTGATACATTGTATTGCTGAATAACACCGGTACGGGTTGTTTCATCGAACCAGTCTGTATCAGCAGATGGTACAGTATTATTAGAATCAAGGAAACGAGACATAGTAATACCATTCAATTGAGGATAACCATTGCTATCGTATCCCCAGTCGTATTTATATCCCAGCGGGTTGGTATTCGGATCCTGACCGCCATTCACATAAGCCTGCCACATCGCTTGACCATATTCTTTTGCATTCAAGACTTCCATCTTATTATTGTACATAGAAGCCGAAACAGATGCATCAAAGTCAATTTTCAGCTGACCATCTTTTCCTTTTTTGGTTGTAATGATAATAACGCCATTAGCAGCACGAGAACCATAAATAGAAGCGGAAGCTGCATCCTTCAAGACCTGAATAGATTCGATATCATTACCATTCAATTCATGCATACCTGCCTTTGTCGGCACACCATCAATAATATAAAGAGGGTCATTGTTATTCAAGGTACCGACACCACGTATACGAATGGTTGTTGAGCCACTTGGATTACCATCTGCTGTAACATTCATACCTGGCACACGACCTTGTAAAGCCTTCATCGGATTGTTTTCATTCTGCTTGGAAAGTTCATCCACACTGACAACAGAAACGGCTCCTGTCAAATCAGCCTTGCGTTGAGTGGTATAACCTGTTACAACAACTTCATCCAACACCTCTGTGTCTTCTTCCAAAACAATGTTTAAAACACTTTGAGCTTTTACGACCTGAGTCTTGAATCCTATATACGAAATAGAAATTTCCGCCCCCGGCTTAACTGCTAAAGAAAACTTTCCATCAAAATCGGTAATCGTACCATTGGTCGTACCTTGTTCAAGAATTGTCGCCCCGATTACGGGCTGTCCATCAGACTTGGAAACTATAGTTCCCGACACTTGCAAACTTTGTGCTTGCACCACCGAACACACCATTAAAATAAGGAGTGTTAAAAGGAATGTTCTTTTTATGCTTTCCATTTACACATAGATTAAGTTTAACATTTACGTATTCCATAGAACCGTTCAAAACGGTAGTGCAAATGTACTGGCCGAGATTTTTAAAGCATATAAAAAATGTTTCATTTTCGCCCAAAAATGTTGCATGTTACATTTTTAGGCGAAGATGAAACATTCTTACAGACAGAACTAACAGTCAGTCTGATTCTATTTTCAAAAAGCTTCTTTACGTTTTTTACTTGTGACAATCAGATATATACCTAACAATATGAGAGGCAAACTTAACAACTGCCCGATATTCAAAGTCATATTCACTTCTTCTGCCACCTGTGGATTCTTCATAAACTCCAAGCCAAAGCGGGCACCAAAGAATATCAGCAAGGAAACTCCTGTTATCAGACCAATCTGCTTTTGCAAATGAAACTTATAATACATCAGCCATGAGGTGATTAATGCGACAAGGCAGTACAGCATTTCGTATATTTGTGTAGGATGGCATGGCTGAGCTGCTCCGTTCTGATTATAAAGTTCCTGCCACTCACGGGAACGCACAAATTCAAATCCCCATGGAAGAGAAGTGGGGTAACCAAAAATTTCGGAATTCATCAGATTTCCAAAGCGAATGCAAATGCAGACTATGGCTACCGCCGGAATCATACGGTCGAACAACCACCATACGCTCTTCTTTGTCACCTTTTTCGAATACCATATCAAAGCCAGAATCAGAGCAAAAACACCTCCATGACTGGCAAGCCCTCCTTTCCATATCTTCAGTATCTCAATCGGATGTGCTCCATAATAATCCCATTCATAGAACAGGCAATGGCCCAATCGAGCACCAATCACACTACTTATAATACAATATACAAACAGTTTGTCTGCCCAATAATCAGGATAGCCTTCCTTTTTAAACAAACGTGATACTATCTCATAAGCCAAAATGAACCCAAGTCCCCACATTAATCCATACCAACGGATTTCAAGAGAACCTAAATGCACCAAGACAGGATCTACATCCCAAACAATACTTGCTAACGTCATAATAAGTTTTTCTTTTGATACAGACACAAAGGAACAAAAAAAATCTCTTTCCCGAAAACGATACAGGAAAGAGATTTCAATATTATCGAAAAAATAAATTATACCAAATGAGCAATCAGTTCTTCACGGTCGCCTTCCAGCAAGTCGATAACTGGAACTTCAATCATTGTATAGCATCCCGGCTGTTGTTTCATTGAAGCACGAGCTACACAAACCAGAACCTGAGCTGTAAGCGCCGGATTATTGATCTTCATATCAAATTCGAACAACTGGTTATGAGTCTTTCCTGATACACCTTTACGTACCAAGTTTACACCATGACCCACGTCATTCAAATCGTCAACACAAGGAACCTGAATAACATGAGTTTCATCGTTTACGAAATATGCATCAGCTTTGATAGCAGCTTCTACAGTTTTAAAGTCAGCACCTTCTTCCAGCTCTACATAAACCATACGACGGTGAATACCTGTACCAACCGGAATAGTCATAGACAAAGCATCTTTTACTCCCGGAATAGCACGTACTGCAACAGAGTGTCCCATACTACGTCCCGGACCAAAGTTTGTATAAGTAATACCCTTCGGAGCAATAGCCTGTAATAACGCACGAACTACAGAGTCGCTTCCCGGATCCCATCCAGCAGAAATAATAGATACAGCATTGTGAGCCTTAGCCGTTTCGCCCAAAGAACGACGCAAATCGGTAATCTGTGTATGAATATCGAAACTATCTACAGTATTGATGCCCAAAGCCAAAATTTCCTTTGCATATTTTTCAACGCTACGAGTCGGAGTTGCCAAAATTGCAACATCTACATCCTGCAATTCCTTAATATCTTTTACTACTGGATAGTTTGCCAATTCTGCCGGCTTATTTTCAGCTCCATGACGACGAACGATACCAGCTACTTCAAAATCGGAAGCGGCTTCGAGTGCTTCCAATGTAAATTTTCCAATATTTCCGTAACCAACTACGGCTGCTCTAATTTTCTTCATTTTATCTTTGATGTTTGATGATTTCTTTTATTAATGTCGCAAAAATACAAAATTAGAATTATTCTAAAGAAACAAATAGGCAGCGATTTTGAAATAATTCTTCATAAAGTTACGATTTATAACTTTCTTATGCCTATTTTTGCACTAAAATTATAATTTATCAGAAAAACATGATTGAATATATAAAAGGAGAACTTACAGAAATCACACCTGCAATGGCTGTCGTAGAATGCAACGGACTGGGATATGGTATAAATGTTTCCCTGAATACCTACACAGCCATTCAGGGAAAAAAGGAAGTGAAACTATATATATACGAAGCTATTAGAGAAGATGCTTATGTATTGTACGGATTTGCAAGCAAACAGGAACGGGAATTATTTTTGCTACTTATCAGTGTATCGGGAATAGGCGGTAATACCGCAAGAATGATTCTTTCTGCTCTTACGCCTTCGGAACTCTGCAATGTAATCAGCAGTGGAAACGATAAATTACTAAAAACCGTAAAAGGTATTGGACTTAAAACAGCACAACGCATCATTGTCGACCTGAAAGATAAAATTGCAACAACCGACATGGGAGCCTCAGCTACAATATCTTCTGTTGCCACAGCAGCCAATACCGAAATCTATGAAGAAGCAGTAGCAGCCCTGACTATGCTGGGATTCGCACAGGCTCCTTCTCAAAAAGTAGTTTCGGCTATCCTGAAAGAAGAACCGGAAGCTGCCGTAGAAAAGGTTATCAAGCTGGCATTAAAAAGATTGTAATGCATCTTTTCTGAGAATACGGATAAATGACTTTTGCACAAATCTTCATTAAAAAAAAATAAATCAATCAAATAAGTTCCTTATAGCACCTTCTATTTTTAGAAAATGGCTCCAAGGTGCTATATTCTATAAAAATTTCTTCTACATAAAATATATAAAATTCTATTCAGGACAAAAGGTCTATACATCTTCAATTCTTATTTTCCAAAGTATAATTATTATACCTAACAATCATTGATAATAATTCTTTTTTAATAATATTAATATTATCCGAAATAGTTATCTGTTTATTAATATCAAAAAATTTAATCATTCAATCAAAAAGAGCAGTTTATTTCATCCTTAAAAGTCTATTTTTATGACATACCTTTTCTTTGGAAAACACATTTTAAACTTTAATCTATATGAAAAGCATTAAAACATCAATCTTTTATCTCAATTGGAATACTAATAGATTTTCAGTTCCAAAGGCCCTATTAGTATATAGCTGTTCACTAGGAATAGCTTGCTTTCCTTTATCTGCTCTAGCCGAAAATGGTACCAATCCCGATTCGTTTCCCAGTACTCAACAAGAAAATAGAATAATAAAAGGGAAAATAATTGACGAAAAAGGAGAAACACTGATTGGAGTTTCCATTTTGGTAAAAGGAACAACTATAGGAACAGTTACAGATTTTGACGGAAACTTTTCATTGGAGGTTCCTAAAAACGGAACACTTGTCATTTCTTATGTAGGATATAAATCCCAAGAAATTAAAGTTTCCGGACGAACAGATTTTGCAATAACATTAGCCTCTGACAATAAATTATTAGACGAAATAGTAGTCGTCGGTTACGGAGTCGTAAAAAAATCAGACTTAACAGGCTCTGTAGGAAGCGTAAAATCTGAAACGATAGCAGCAAAAGGTTCTACTTCCGTAATGGAAAGTTTACAAGGTCAAGTAGCTGGAGTTAATATCTCACAATCATCAAGTCGTGCTGGAGATGGATTTAAAATTCAAATTCGAGGAAAAAGTTCATTAAATGAAGCTGAACCATTATACGTAATTGATGGTGTCGTATGTGACAATATGGATTTTCTGAACCCTATGGATATTGAAAAAGTGGATGTTTTAAAAGATGCATCATCTACAGCTATTTATGGTTCTCGTGCTACTAATGGAGTTGTAATGATAACAACTAAAAAAGGATCAAGTGATGAATCCAAAGCAACAGTTAGCTATGATGGTTACTATGGAGTAAAAACAGTAGCTAACATGCCCGACTTTATGGATGGAGACAGTTTCCTGAACTGGAGATTTTGGAGATATTTAGAGTCATCTATGGATGCAAATACCGGACAGACCACTTGGAATATGACAGATGCTAATTACGAAAATTTCTGGGGAGGGGGAAGTCCAGTCATAAAAAGCATGTATCAAAACAAAAATTATATAGACTGGACAGATTTAGTAACACGAACTGGATCTCAACAAAATCATTTTGTAAACATTACAGGTAATGCAAAAAATATAAGTTATCGCGTTGGACTTGGCTATCAAGATGAAAAAGGCGTACTCTACGACGGATATAATCGTTGGAATTTAAAAGGTGCTGTTGATCATAAAATATCAGATAAGGTATCAGCAGGATTTTCTACTAATATGGCAACTTCCCTAAAAGAAAGTGGAAGTAATTATTCTGTATTATCAGGCTTTCGAATGACACCCACTATGCCCGCATATTATTGGGAGGGTGAAAATGTTGGTCAGCTAATAGAACAGCCAGGCAAAGATGCAGCAATTTATCCAAACGGGGGAGGTCCTACTTCAAACATAAACCCCTTAGTGGATAGAGAAAATTCTAAGGACAATACTCGTTCATATGATATCATGGCTAACCTATATTTACAATATAGCCCTATTAAAGAGCTTATTTTAAAAACGACTTTCTCTCCCATGTATTCTAAAACGGAACGAGGTACCTTCTACAACGGACATACTCAATATCGTTCTGGTAAATCTAATATGGCAGAAAAATATAATGATGGAGTATTTTCTTATACATGGGATACCCAGGCTAATTATATCAAAAACTTTGGAGATCATAGCATCAACGTATTAGCTTTGTTCAGTGTTTATGATCAAAGAAAAGAAGGCGATTACATGGGAGTTGTAGATATGCCTTTTGACGTAGATTGGCATAACTTAGGTTCCGGAACCGTTCAGAATCAATCAAGTTATTACGAACGGATGACAATGCTTTCTTATGTTGCTCGTCTGAACTATTCATATAAAGGGAAATATATGGCTACTGTTTCTTCTCGTTGGGATGGAAGCTCTAAATTTCAAAAGGAGAATCGCTGGGGAATGTTCCCGTCAGCTGCTTTGGCATGGCGTATATCAGAAGAAAACTTCATGGAATCAACAAGAAACTGGTTAAGCAATTTGAAACTACGTGCCAGTTTCGGTGTAACAGGTAACAATGCAGGAGTTGGACCTTACGATACCCAAGCTTTAGCAAATATCAAGTACTATTACAATTATGGAGGAACTGTTGCAAACGGATTTGGGTATACAATGATTAACCCAAATCTGACATGGGAAAAAACAGTAGAATTTAATGTAGGCCTTGATTTTGGATTATTTAATAATCGTATAAACGGAACCATTGACTTATACAATAAGAATTCCAGCGATCTGTTAATGGAAATGCAGACACCTTTTGAATTAGGTTCATATACAGGAGCAATAATTAGCAATGTAGGAAAAGTTAATAATAAAGGTATCGAAATACAATTAAATACACTCAACGTACAAACTAAAGACTGGAATTGGGAAACTTCGTTCTCATTTGCACGCAATATCAATACCATAAAAGAATTAAATGGCGGAAAAGAAGACTTAGTTGGTAACAAATGGTTTATTGGACAGCCTATTGATGTGGTATATGGATATAAATATATGGGAGTTTGTACAAGAGAAGAAGCACAAGCTTTTGCCAACGACCCAAATATGAAAACCAAATTCTATGAGGGAGAAATGAAAATATATGATAAAGACGGTAATGGAGAAATCAACGCTGACGACAAAATGATTCTCGGTCATTGTGCGCCAACATGGACAGGTAGTTTCGTATCCAATTTAACCTATAAGAACTGGGACTTTACCGTGAACGTATATGTAAGTCAAGGAGGAACCGTATATTCACCTTTTATGGGAGAATTCACAGACTACTCTCAACGAGGAATGAATAGAATAAAAATGGATTTCTACATACCAGAAGGAGCTCCTAAGTTAGCAGAAGATGGCTCTATCACGACTCAAGAGACAACTCATTATGGTGAATATCCATTTCCTACTAATGGAACCAACGGTAAAGGAGGAGGATCTTTTTGGATGAGTGGAGAAAATGAAGACCGCGCACAAAACTTTGTAGATAATTCTTACGTTAAAATTAAAAACATTACCTTAGGTTACACATTCCCTAAAAACTGGTTACAAAAATTACACATCTCCAACCTTCGTATTTTTGCTAATATCTTGAATCCATTAACATTTACAAGCTATAAAGGTTTTGATCCAGAATGGGCAGATGCAGAAGTTGGTGATGGAACCGGCGGTGTAAGTTCTAGAAGTTGGCAATTTGGTATTAACTTAAAATTCTAATAATTATCATGAAAAAATTATATCTATATACAATGATTGCATCATTGACCTTTACTTCATGTTCCGATTTTTTAGAGCAGGATAATAGGTCAAATGTTCCTTCCAATGAATTTTATAATACAGCAAACGGATTTAGCAGCTTAACAAACAGTGCATACTCTTCAATGCGTGAACTATATAATGTGCAACCTCAAATGTTTGTAGCTGGCACCGATTTATATGCTGACGGAAAAAGTCAAGGAGTTGTTATGGGACAATATACATTTACAACAGATGACAGCAATATAAAAAACTTTTATGTCAGTTGTTATAAAGGTATTCAATTAGCCAACAGTGTTATTGCCTATGGAGAAACAACAGAAGATTCTCAACAACGCTTACAATATATTGATGAAGCTCGTTATATCCGTGCATGGTATTACTTCCAGTTAGTGCAACAATTTGGTGGTGTAGCTTTAAATACTAAAATGTTCGATTACGCAGAAATGAGTCATGCCCGTTCATCATTAAAAGATGTATATAAGTTTATTATTGATGAATTCACCTATCTGGCTTCTGAGCAATCTCACTTATTAGAACGTTCAGCTTCAGGAGTAGGAAGAGCTAACAAAAGAGCTGCTGCTTTTTATGCAGCAAAATCCTATTTGACACGTGGATGGCTGGACGGGACTGGCTATGAAGCACAAGAAGAAAATATCGCAGAATCAAATGATTTTGAAAATGCCATAACCTATTCCATGCAAGCTATCAACGGAGAAATACCAACACTGTCTATCGAAGAAGCATTCGATATAAACAATGAAGATAATTCCGAATTATTCTGGAGTGTACAATTCAGTAGTTCATCCGTAGAAGATCCTGTAAAAGATGGTTCTTATCAACAGGCTCAATTTGGTGCTTATCAGGGTGGATCTGAAAAGCCGAGGAATAAGGCTATAGACGGTAATTTTGCACCTTCATTACGCCTACAGCAATTATACACAAGAGGTGATGGACGATTGGAACAAACATTCATGTTAGAGTTTCATGAGGCATATTTTGACTATTACACTAATCCTACAAGTAAAATCTTATATTATTACGCACCAGCATGGGCTACAGATGAAGATATAGCTGCATGGAGAGCAGATGATCCTAATGGCATAAAGACAGAAACAATAGTAAGCAAGACAATTGCAGAAGGAGGTATTGCTCCTTCCAACGGACAACCTGCAACTTATAAAGACAGACGTTCTCAAGATTTTGGGAATGCATGTATAAAAAAATTCGATGACTATACTGAAACATCAATTGCCAATCGCAGTACTCAATGCAGCATGCACGATGTCGTATTAGCTCGTTTAGGGGAAGCTTATTTAATCGCAGCTGAGGCGTATTACAAAAACAATCAGCCTGATAAAGCTGCCGAAATGATTAACGACCTAAGAAAACGCCCCAATACAGTAAAAGAAGGATTCGAAAATGATATGCTTGTTAATTCAAATGATATCACAATCGATTTCATTTTAGACGAACGTGCTCGTGAATTAGCAGGTGAATACGTCCGCTGGACAGATCTAAAACGTACTCATAAATTAATTGAATACGTTACACAATATAATGAAGATGGAGTTTCAGAAGCAGCAATGACCGGTCCTGACGGAAAATATAAGATATTACGTCCTATACCTCAAGCTGCAATTGATTTAAATCAAGCAACTATAGAACAAAACCCAGGCTATTAACAAATAATAATACATAAGAGCCATGTATATAAAAGTATGCATGGCTTTTTTTATAATAGGAGTCATTATGATACGTATATTATTATTAAGCACTATCTCATTTTTATGTCTAAATAGTATCGGGCAAAACACATCTTCTTCTCCAACCCCACTTAACACTTGGGGAGACCAAGGAAACGGAACATATATCAACCCCATATTAAATGCCGATTACTCCGACCCTGATGTTATCCGTGTAGGAAATAAATATTATATGGTGGCATCCGACTTCCATTTTTTAGGCATGCAAGTTCTTGAATCGGAAGACATGGTGAACTGGAAACTATTGTCACAAGTCTATTCACGTTTCGATTTCCCCGGATGGGATAAAAACGAACATTACGCCGGAGGTTCATGGGCCCCTACAATTCGTTATCACGACGGAAAGTTCTGGATATTTTTCTGCACCCCCGACGAAGGATTATTTATGTCGAATGCCACAAGCCCAGCCGGTCCATGGACACCCTTGCTGAATGTCTGTCATGTAGAAAAATGGGAAGACCCTTGCCCTTTTTGGGACGACGACGGACAAGCATATCTCGGAAGAAGTATTCATGGGGCAGGTCCCATCATCATCCACAAGATGTCGGCAGACGGAACCCGACTACTTGATGAAGGACGCACGGTGTATACAGGACCCGTGGCAGAAGGAACAAAGATTCATAAAATAAATGGTTATTATTATTTAAGTATTCCCGAAGGAGGAGTTTCTGAAGGATGGCAAACCATCTTACGTTCCAGAAACATTTATGGTCCCTACGAAAAAAAAGTAGTTTTGGAACAAGGAAGTACAAATATCAACGGACCACATCAGGGGGCAATGGTAGATACCCCTTATGGAGAATGGTTCTTTTTCCATTTTCAACAATATAATCCGCTGGGCAGAGTCGTACATCTGCAACCCATGCATTGGAAAAATGACTGGCCGGTCATCGGTGTAGACATAGACATGAACGGGATAGGTGAACCAGTAACTGTATGGACTAAACCTCGTACCGGACAACAGGGACCTATAACTGCTCCGCAAACCGACGATGACTTTTCTTCCGAAACTCTATCGTTACAATGGCAGTTTAATCATAATCCTGAAAATAGTGCATGGTCGCTTACCGAACAAAAAGGCATGCTGACACTTCACGCATTAAAAGCCGAAAACTTTAAGCAAGCCAAAAATACACTCACACAAAAAACCATGGGATACAAAGGAGTCGCTACAACTCAAATGTCGTATACCGGACTGGCGGAAGGACAACATTGCGGTATGGCATGTATCGGTAAAGAAAATTATCTTGTAGGAATAGCAAAGCAAAACGGGAAAAACATAGTATACTTTGAAAAAGATGGTGTCAGAAAACAAGCAGAACCGATTGCCGGAGAAAATATTTACCTCCGTCTGAAAACTGATGCAAAAGAAAACCGATACGAATTTTTAATCAGTCAGGACGGAAATTCATATAAAGAATTTGGAACTCCTTTCAGCATGAAGTTTGGCAACTGGAAAGGAGTACGAATTGGACTCTACTGTTACAATACTTTATCATCCGACGGTAAAGCAGCTTTCGACTGGTTTAAATACGAACACGACGGACCTTCTATGAAAACAAACATTAAATAACAAATACCATGAAACTGACAAAGTATCTTTTCTTACTGGGCAGCGGATTTTTTGCAGCATGCAGTTCGCCCCAACAGCCCAACACTCCCTCTCCCCCACAGGAAGAAATCATCAAGAACATTGCACTTACGTCGTTTCCCGACAGAGTAATCGTAATAAACACCCCCGAGAACAAAGACAGTGCACACTTCTTATTGCAGAAAGCCATAGATTCTTGCTCGGTCAGTGGAGGAGGCGTAGTAAAAGTGACTCAAGGACATTATTACCTAAACGGTCCCTTGCATTTAAAAAGTGACGTCAATCTTCATTTAGACGAAGGAGCATACCTGCAATTCAGCGGAAAGTCATCCGATTTTTTGCCCGTCGTACTGACACGCTGGGAAGGCACAGAGCTTTACGGACATTCCCCGATGATTTATGCCTACCACGCCAATAATATTGCCATTACAGGAAAAGGAACAATAGATGCACAAGGAGGAATCGAATTTGCAGCATGGAGTAAGATTGAAGCCAGCGACCGCGACCGCCTTCGCGAAATGGGAGACAAGCTCGTACCTGTAAACGAACGTATATTCGGCAAAGGTACCGTCCTGCGTCCATCCTGCATCCAGCCCTTTGGATGTTCACGCGTTCTGATAGAAGGAATCACTGTAAAAGACTCTCCTTTCTGGACAATACATCCGGTTTACTGCGACAATGTTATTGTCAGAGGCGTTACTATAGACAGTCACTTTCCAAACAACGATGGTTGCGACCCGGAATCAACCAGCAATGTCCTTATAGAAAACTGTACTTTCCAGACCGGAGATGATGCAATTGCCATCAAGTCCGGAAGAGATACCGACGGAAGACATATCGGCCGGCCGTCACGTAACATAGTTATTCGCAACTGCATCTTCCACTCTGAATGCAACGGACTTTGTATAGGCAGCGAGATGTCGGGAGGAGCTTCAAACGTCTATATGAACAACATAGAAATCGGTACCGTAAAAAATGCCATTTACTTCAAGTCGAACAGAGACCGGGGTGGATATATACGCAATATTGTCGTCGACAGTATTACGGTAGAACGTGCCAAAGGAGCTATTCTCCGCTTCGAAACAAATTATTTCGGCTTCCGGGGCGGCAATTATCAGGCACTTTACGAAAACTTTCATATAAGTAACGTTACGGCAAACACAGCCGACAATTATGCAATCTTTATGGACGGCAATGAAGAACATAAAATCCATAACATAACGATTGAAAATTTTCACGTAAAGACTGCACTTTATCCATATTATTTAATGAATACAAAAGATGTACGCTTTACACAATCATCTATCAACAGCCAGCAACTTCCCGAAGAACCAGCAGAAAGTAAAGAAAAGGTTTCCTTAGATATTTATTAAAAGAATAGGAATAACGTAACCTTCTATCCTGGAATTTGTCAAGAGAAAAAAAATTTTTTTGTACAGATTCCAGGATTTTTTGTACAAATTCTAAAATCTTTTGTACAAATTTTCAAAGAAAGATCGAGACAAACGGACGACAAGAAGAAATCTTTAGGAAAATAAGAGCCTGACATTTATAAAAGCAGCCGACGGCAATCAAATAAACCACTGATAATCAATCAAGTTAAAAACGATAGAAAGAAAAAACAAAAAAATATTTCAGTAAGAGTAAGTGTTTCGGACAGGTATGTTTGTTATATACTTGATTTTTATTCGCTTTAGCATTTTATAAAAACGAAAATAAAATAAATAGTTTAATGTATAACCTTAAAAAAGCAGGTATGAGAAGCAAAAACTCTTGCAAGTGCTCGAAAAAATTACTTCGGGCGTTATTGCTGTCGACGCTGTTTACTGTACCATCACAGTTTGCGTCAGCGCAGTTGAATATTGCTTTATCGAATGCCCAATTAGGGACAATGATCAAGCAAATTCAATCACAATCTCAGTATCAATTCTTTTATGATGACGATCTGGCAAATACTCCAATCTCATCGGTCAATGTAAAGGATGCTTCTGTTGAAGAAGTATTGAAAACAGCATTAGCTGGAAAAGGTATCAGCTACAGAGTTGACGAGAATGTGGTATATTTGTCAAAAGCTTCTACTTCCGCTTCTTCATCATCAGTAAAAGCTGCACAGCAGCAAACAAAAACAGTCAGCGGACGAATCGTAGATGCGAAAGGAGAACCTCTGATTGGCGTAACGGTCATTGAAAAAGGTACAACCAACGGAGCTATTACCGACTTTGATGGTAATTATTCATTGACAGTACCCGATGGAGCTATTCTACAATATTCTTATGTGGGATATAAAAACGTAGAAATGTCGGTTACCGGTAAAAACACAATCGACATTACCATGAAAGAAGATACCGAAGTGCTGGAAGAAGTAGTAGTAACGGCGTTGGGTATCAAACGTTCAGAAAAAGCCTTGTCATACAATGTGCAGCAGGTAAATGCCGATGAATTGACAAGAAACAAAGATGCTAACTTCATCAACTCATTGAGTGGTAAAGTAGCCGGCGTTACCATCAATGCATCATCATCCGGTGTCGGTGGTGTATCAAAAGTTGTAATGCGTGGTACAAAATCTATCATGCAGTCTTCGAATGCCCTCTACGTAATCGACGGAGTACCTATGTATGCAGGTACAAACGAAGGGGGTACAGAATTTAGCTCAAAAGGTGCAACTGAACCTATTGCAGATATCAATCCGGAAGATATCGAATCAATGTCTGTGCTGACCGGTGCGGCTGCAGCGGCACTTTATGGTTCTGATGCAGCAAACGGTGCTATCGTCATCACAACCAAAAAAGGAAAGGAAGGACGTTTAAGCATTACAGTAAACAGCAATACGGAATTCTCAAACACATTTGTCACACCGAAATTCCAGAACCGCTATGGAACAGGAAGTTCTTATTCTGATGCAGACCAGATTCACAGCTGGGGAAAAAGACTGAACGAAGCCAATTCGTATGGTTTCGATCCTGTCAGCGACTACTTCCAGACAGGTATTACCGGAACAGAAAGTATATCTCTTTCTACAGGTACTGAGAAGAATCAGACTTATGCATCGGCTGCAGCTGTAAACTCAAGAGGTATTGTTCCCAATAACAAATACTCTCGTTACAACTTCAGCTTCCGCAACACAACAACCTTCCTTGATGATAAAATGACTTTGGATGTAGGTGCTACTTATGTACTTCAAAAGGACCAGAATATGGTTAATCAGGGAACATATAACAACCCTATCGTTGGTGCATATCTGTTCCCGCGTGGTAACGACTGGGAAGATATCAAGATGTACGAACGCTACGATCCGGTACGTAAGCTCAATACACAATACTGGCCTGTAGGTGATGCCGGTATTGTCATGCAGAACCCGTATTGGGTAAATTACCGTCAGTTGCGTAACAATGACAAAGACCGTTATATGCTGAACGCAAGTCTGAGCTACAAGATTCTGGATTGGTTAAGTGTAAGCGGACGTGTCCGTCTGGATAATTCAATCAATACCTATACCGAAAAATATTATGCAGGAACCAACACTCAAATGACAGAAATGTCTAACCGTGGTTTGTATACAAATGCTACATCAAAAGATAAACAGCTTTATGCAGACTTCCTGGTAAACATCAACAAAACATTTGGTGAAGACTGGAGCTTGCAAGCCAATATCGGTACTTCATTTACAGATATGCGTTCGGATGTACTCGAAATTCGTGGACCTATCGCCGACGGAACTTCTGCTTTTGAAGGAGAAACTCCGGGACTTGCCAACGAGTTTAATATACAGAACTTAAGTGCAAAGAAGACTTCTCGCCTGCAAAGCGGATGGAGAGAACAGACTCAATCAATCTTCGCTTCTGCCGAAATTGGTTACAAGAGTACTTATTACCTGACATTGACCGGACGTAATGACTGGCCTTCACAGTTGGCAGGTCCTAACTCTACAAGCAAATCGTTCTTCTATCCATCAGTGGGTGCTTCAGTTGTACTATCTGAACTGATGCCGAATCTGAATCAGGATTATCTTTCATACATGAAACTGCGTGCTTCTTTCGCATCGGTAGGTACAGCTTTTGAACGTTATATCGCCAATCCGCGTTATGAATGGGATGCAAGTACCGGACAATGGAGTAATACAACTCAGTACCCTCTGTATAACTTGAAGCCGGAACGTACCGAATCATGGGAAGTAGGTTTAACCATGCGCTTCTTGAAAGACTTCAACTTGGACTTAACTTACTATAATACGGTTACCAAGAATCAGACATTCAACCCGGAACTGGGTGTATCAGGCTATTCAGCTCTTTATATACAGACTGGTGCCGTACGAAACCAGGGTATCGAATTGTCCTTAGGATATGAAAAAGAATGGAACAAATTCCACTGGAGCAGCAATTATACATTCTCTACCAACCAAAACAAGATTTTGGAATTGGCCGACAATGCAATCAATCCTGCAACCGGAGAATCATTTTCTATCAGTACATTGAACATGGGCGGACTGGGTTCTGCACGTTTCTTATTGAAAGAAGGAGGTTCAATGGGTGACATTTATTCAAACCGTGACTTGAAACGTGATGCTAACGGCAATATCTATGTAGATGCAACCGGACAGATTGCGACTGAAACAATTTCGAACGTAGACGATTATATTAAATTAGGTAGTGTATTGCCCAAAGCAAACATGGCATGGCGCAATGACTTCTCGTGGAACAACTTCCGTTTTGGCTTCATGATTTCTGCACGTCTGGGTGGTGTGGTATTCTCTCGTACACAAGCAATGCTCGATGATTTCGGTGTATCCGAATCTACAGCCGAAGCACGTGACCAAGGTTACGTATTAGTAAACGGCAATGACCAGATTAATCCGGAAGCATGGTATCGTGGTATTGGTAGCGGTGACGCTGTTGCACAATATTATACTTATTCGGCAACCAACGTCCGTTTACAGGAAGCTTCAATAGGATATACATTCCCACGTAAAATGCTGGGTGATGTATGCGACCTGACGATTTCACTCGTAGGACGTAATTTGTGGCTGCTTTATTGCAAAGCTCCGTTCGATCCTGAAAACGTCGCTTCTACAAATAATTTCTACCAAGGTATCGACTACTTTATGATGCCTTCAACCCGCAACATTGGTTGTAGTGTAACTTTAAAATTTTAAACGTAAAACGCTATGAGAAGTTTCATAAATAAATTGTTATTAGGAACCTTGACAGTTGCCAGCGTAGCTTGTACCGGCGACTATCTGGAAATAAACTCTAATCCTTATCAACCGGGAGATTTGAGTGCAGACGATTATGCACTGGGTTCTGCCATGAATAATTTGGCCAGCTGTGTCGTTTCATCCGACGTTAATACTGCACAGTTTACAGACTGTCTGCTGGGTGGTCCCTATGGTGGATATTTTGCCGATAGTAATACATCGTGGAGTAAGACAATTGCCAATTTCAATGCTTCAGACGACTGGACAAGAGTATTCCTGAAATCGGATCGTATTATTCCTATTCTATATACTAATCTTACTGCCATAGAAAATCTTGCTACACAAACAGGTAATCAGGTTCCTTTGGCTATTGCTAAAATAATCAAAGTAGCAGCCATGAGTCGTGTCACGGATGCTTATGGACCTATTCCTTACACAGAAATTGGAAAGGACGGTTCTATTACGACTCCTTATGATACACAGGAAAAGGTTTACGACACTTTCTTCCAGGAACTGACAGAAGCTGTACAGGTGCTGCAAGCCAATCCGGAAGCTGCGCTGACAGCAACTGCCGATTATGTATATAGTGGCGACCTCACCAAATGGATTAAATTCGCAAATTCATTGAAACTCCGTTTGGCTATGCGTATTTCTTATGCTGCTCCTGCAAAGGCTAAGCAATGGGCTGAAGATGCAGTAAAAGAAGAAAATGGTGGTGTCATCGAATCAAATGCAGACAACGCTCAATGGAATTACTTCGGAACGACAACCAATCCGCTGTACACTGCAACTCGATATAATGCAGCAGAAGGAACTGAAACAGGTGGTGATACTCACGCTGCTGCCGATATTATCTGTTACATGAACGGTTATAACGATCCTCGACGCGAGAAATACTTTGTAAAGTCGGAATGGGGAGAAGGAATGGAATATGTAGGTATCCGACGTAGTATTGAACTTACCAGTCTGGGTAATAATGTCCGTAAATATTCGGGAGTAAATATTGGTCAAGGTGATCCTATTTATTGGATGAATGCTGCCGAAGTTGCATTCCTGCGTGCTGAAGCCAAACTACCTTCATTCAATTTTAATGTTGGATCAAAAACAGCCAAAGAATATTATGAAGATGGCGTAACATTGTCATTCGAACAATGGGGAGTAAACGGAGCTTCCACTTATCTGACAGATAATACAAGCAAGCCAACAGCATACAGTGACCCTGCCGGAACAAACAGTTATGCATCGCAACTGTCTTCTATCACAATAGCATGGGATGAAACAGCAAGTGAAGAAGTTAAACAGGAACGTATTATTACACAGAAATGGATTGCAAACTGGATGCTGGGAAATGAATCCTGGGCCGACCACCGCCGTACTGGCTATCCTCGCCTGATGCCTTCTACTGAAGCAGGAAACAAGAGTGCAGGAGTAGTTGACTCTAATGTGGGCGCCAACCGTATTCCTTATCCTTCTGACGAATATGTAAGCAATGCTGTAAATATGCCGGGAGCACTTTCTGCTCTGGGAGGCGCAGACAATTATGCCACTAAAGTTTGGTGGGACAAAAAACCTGGAAGAGAAAACATTCAGGCAGGTAACTAATTTTATAATCTAAAATCATTGGTATCTTATGAAAAATATAATAAAATCAGCGCTGGGATTGCTCGTGATGGGAAGCTTGTCTATGGCTTCTTGCACCGATGTGGAAAGTCTGGATATCAACAGACCAACTGCACAAGAACAAAACCCGGAAGCCTATGCCAATTATCTACAAAGCCTTCGTGACTACAAGAATGCAGAGCATAAAATCGTATATGCATGGTTCGACAATAGTACAAAAGTACCTGCCAGCCCTGCACAGCACATGACTAATATACCTGATAGTGTAGATATTGTTGCACTAATGTATCCAGAAGCTCTTGCTGACTTTGAAAAATCTGACATTGAAACAATGCATAGCAAAGGGTCAAAAGTTGTTTATACAATCAGTTACGACGATATCAAGACAACATGGGAAGATCAGCAGGCAGTAGCTGGCACAGAAGGTAGTGCAGCTGACTTCAATGCTTATCTTCAATCTGAGCTGGATAAACAACTGGCATACTCTTCATCTTTCGACGGAGTGATTGTCAAGTTTGTGGGGCAAGATCCTACATTTATGAATACAGCAGAAAAAGAAGCTTATACAACAACACAAAATATTGTGTTGACTGCTGTAAAGAACTGGAAAACTGAAAATCAGGATAAGTTGCTGACATGGCAAGGGAAACCTCAAAACTTGACAGACAAAACAATATTAAACGATTGCGAGCATATCATTTTAGATATTGATAAGGTAACTGATACAAACCAGTTGTTACTCATTGTAAAAAGTGCTCTTACCGAAGGTGTTCCTACTGATAATATTGTTATTGCAGTATCAACAACAGGAGCTGACACTTCAGATAAGAAAACAGGATATTGGGATACAGACGTACGTGCACTGAGTGAAGTTGCTTATTGGGTGGCAGCAGGATATCCTGAAACAGATGGTTTCACAAGAGCTGGTATCGCTATATATAACGTACAAAACGATTACTATGCTACAGGTGGAACTTACACTTACGTAAAAGAAGCTATTAATATATTGAACCCGGCTCCAACTAAATAATCAGAATTATGAAAATTAAAAATATTTCTTTCATTTCTTTGGCGCTGTTAAGCGGAGCTCTGGCTACCAGCTGTACAGACGATATAGAAAATTTTAGCAATAAGATATTCATGACGGATAGTAATCCCGCTACAGTCTTGATAAAACCGACTTCAGTAGAAGAGATTCAAGAGTTCACATTATCTATTCCTAAACCGGAAGGACAGGATGTTACCTTCACTATTGCAGCTGACGCAAATTTGGTGAAAGCATACGAAGGTATATACTATACCAGTGGAATGGAAATGCTCCCATCTGAAAACTATGAATTATCAACAACCTCAGGAATAATTCCTGCGGGAAGTTTGAACTCAGATCCTATTGCCATCAAATTCAAGGGACTTGACGTTATTGATGATAGTAAAACTTATGTATTACCTGTTACAGTCACAAGTTGCAGCATAGACATTCTGGCATCTAACAAGACCCAATACTATGTCGTAAGAAAAGGTGCCTTGATTGATGTCGTACCAGATATTACAAAGAATGCTATTTATACAGATGCCTGGGCTACTCCCGAAAAGTTTAAACTGAAAAAACTGACTGCCGAAGCTCTGATTTACCCAACAGTATTTGGTGATGGACATGAAAGTGGCATCAGTACATTAATGGGAACAGAAGGAGGCTTCCTACTGCGCTTTGGTGATGCAGGTCTGGATCCTAATGTTCTGCAAATAGCAACAAGCGGTGCTGGAAACTTTGCCGTATCAAAAGCTGTAAACCTGAATACATGGACACATGTCGCTGTTACTTATGATAGTGAAGCACAAGATTTGTACGTGTACTTTAATGGAGTAGAAGTTGATCACTTTACAGGAGTAAATGCCGGCACGGTAGATTGGAGTCCAGAGCATTCGAATGATAATGACGGCAAACCAAGAAGTTTTTGGGTAGGACATTCTTATAATGATAACCGATGGTTCGAAGGAAGAATTTCTGAAGTTCGCGTATGGGATAAAGTATTAACAAAGGAAGAAATCAACGCAGACAACCATTTTTATGTAGTAGAAAATCCTGAAAGTGAAGAGAATCTTATTCTCTACTGGAAATTGTGTGATAATCAAACAAATGATGTAAAAGATTATAGCCAGTACGGCAATAATGGTGTATTTCAGAGTGAAGCTACATGGTTGGAAGTAAGTCTTCCTGCAACAAATGAATGAATACCTTAAATTTAATTTGTAATTTATTATGAGATATATAAGTTTTAAATTAGCTTTCATGGCAGTGGTTCTCGCATTAGCGGGAACTACTTTCACTGCCTGTGAAGACGATATTGAAATCACAAATGGAATAACCAACCCATGGGGTAATGTGGATGGTACATTTGGTGCTGTACGTTCGGCTGCCGGAGCACAAATGGGAGCTACACTGACAGCAAAGAATGGTGAAAAAGCCACAGGTCATGTTTATTTTGAACTGAGCAAGACAGCTACTCAGGACACCAAAGTAACATTCAAGATTGACAACGATGCACTGACCGCCTATAATGCTGCTAATGGTACGAATTATACAACATATGAAGGTGCTACCTTATCAAACAACGGAGAAGTAACAATTCCAGCTGGTAAGAGAATTTCAGACTACATTGATGTCAATATTCCGGCAGGAAATTCTGGTAATGCCGTAGCTATTACAGCTACAGCCGATAACGGCGTAACTGTATCAAGCAATAATTCGTCTTACATATATCAGGTTAAATCGGTTACTTATCCACAGCACAATAAAGCAATCAAAAATTTGTGTTACATCGAAGTAAATAATGAGAACCCACTGAACGCTGGCGAATATACTCTTTCTAATGGAGAACCATTCTTCGACATCGTAAGTATCTTTGCTGCCAACATTAATCTGGATAGTGATGGAAAACCTTATATTTATTGCAACGAACAAGTCAGTTATGTTCTTCATAATGCAGACAAGATTATCCGTCCATTACAAGAAAAAGGTATCAAAGTACATTTGTCCATCTTGGGTAATCACGATGACGCCGGCATGCGTAGCTTAAGTGAAGAAGGAGCTAAAGCTTTCGCCAAAGAATTAAAATATTATGTAGATATTTACGGCCTGGATGGAATTGACTTCGACGATGAATATTCTTCTTATGCCGAAGGAAGCTTCAAAGGTAGTGCACAGTCTGGAACAGGTGTTGTAGCAAGTACTGCTGAATGTACACCTGAAAACTATACAAATCTATTGAAGGCATGCCGTGAAGAATTACCTAAAGAAGAAGGTATAGCCTTTGGTATTTATTGGTATCTGTACAGCGATCATCCTCTTGGCTCTGAAGTTGAAAGTTTAATTGATTATACTGTATATGGTCGTTATGGCTCTTTCTTCGAATATTATGGTCAAGACATAGACAACAAAATAGAAGCGCCATATGCAATTACACTAATTGCCGATAGTAACGGAAGTCCTGTTGTTGTTCCTGTTTCCGAATCGAGTTTGCAAAAAGTCAAAAATAATGGTTACGGTTATATGGCATTCTATAACTTAAAATCAAGTAAATTGTATACTTCAACATTCAATCAAGTATCATCAATTCTTTGGGATGATACAGTAGAATGGACAGGAAACACTTATGCCCGTACAGAAACTTCTCCTGTGCAATACTCTAAACCGACTTATGAAGAATGGTTAGGAACTTGGACAGTCAAGGCAAGCGGTTCCTCTTTGTATTATTACGAAGCTGGACCATGGTGGGACTGGACTAACTCGAAAGAATTTACTATTACAATTGCCGAAGGAGATGAAGCTAATACTTACAAAGTATATGGCTGGGAAAATTACTCAAGCAAAGTAAAAGCCATTACCGATCAATACCCGTTCATTGCACAATACAATGAAGATGGTAGTATCTTTATTGATGCAACAGAAGAAATAGTAGGCACTCCTACTACTGGAGAGAATGCAGGCAATTATGTTTTGACTATCGGTACTTACAGCGGACAGAAATGGAGTGCGGTTGACAACTATGCATATGGCAAATATATTCTGGAAAGTTCTCCTAATGGAGCTGTACAAATGTATTATTATAGTTCATCGCCTTTGAATGGCAGATATGGCTTTGGACTATTTAAAGTGGACGATAATACAAAAACTTCTGTTATGGATGTAACGGAAGCGCATTCAGCAGGCCATGTATATACTTTCAGCAGATAAACTGATACTTTAAAGTATTACTAACAATAAAATCCGGATATCAGCAAATGATTGGCTGAAATCCGGATTTATTTGTTCGATTACCGTGTCAGAAAACAACAGTTTACCAATGGATCAATTGAAGAATTTAATCCCGATAAAATATGTTCGGGGTTGAGTTGGCCCATAAAAATACTTCGAATCACGTAAAGCACCTTTATCCAAATCTTTCTGGAAAGCATTAAACATGTTCTGTACACCACCATTCACTTGAAGCTTCAAGTGGTCATTCAGCACAAACGTATAATTCAACTTCAGGTTCAGCTCCATAAAATTCGGTGTATGTTCCAATCGGTCTTTTTCAATATAACCGGCAAAGTGAGGAACAACCATCGGACCTGTATAGATTCCAGAGAAAGAAAAATCAAAATTCTTCAGTGGGGCTGAAGTAAAAGTGAAATAGCCGTAATAATCCGGTGTACGAGGCATGCGTTTAATAGGAGCAACATCTGAATCTTCACTCCAGTTTACAGCCTCTGTATATCGACTTTGCTGCAAGGTAAAACCAAGTTGCAATTGTGCTTCACGCCCGTGAGCTATTTTATAGTCGATATTGGCCCCGTATACGCGCGCTCCATACCCGTTTCGTCTTTCCTGTATTTCCGCACCGGTGTCGGCATCCTTCCCTATTCCTGTCAGGTAAAAGACATCATCTAAGGAAGTGTAGAATCCTTCCACCAACAAATCCGACTGAAAATGTCCGATGTTGAAACTCCAGTCAACAGAACCGCTGAAACTGTTCGAACGTTCAGGCTTCAACCCGTCGGCCAGACGAATAATCATCGCTTCACCACCTACAGCCGCTACGTGCAAGTCTTCATCGTAAGCCTGCGGAGCACGGAAACCGGTAGACCAGGTCAGACGTCCCTGGAGTTTATCCGATGGCTTCCACAACAAATTGACACGCGGACTGAATATAACATTATCTATCAGGTTATGCTTATCCAAACGGAAACCCGCCAAAAGCGTAAAATAGTTCATCTTCCACTCATTTTGAGCAAATCCACTGACAATTCGAACATATTGACGTAAGTCACGATTATACCCTGTCATCACATCATGCAGTGAGTTATAGTTATATTCAAGACCTCCAGTAAATGTTGCAGGCGAGAAAAGACAATCTTCCATATTGCCTACGTACATAGCTCCACCTACAGCAGTCAAATCCTTTGTCTTTCCATAAGCATTAGGATTTTTCCCGGCTCCATAATAACTATTACGGTCTATATGCTGCACAGAGCCATAGACTGATAATTTATGACGATATTCATTAAAAAAGACATCATAAGTCAGCCCTCCACTATTGATAATATGCTTGGTTTGTTCAGTAATATCCGTTTCGTGAGGCTGAAGATCAAATTTATTACCCCCACGGCGGAACTCATTCGTCGTATGATACTCCAGACTAATACGGCTGAACTGTGTAGGACGATAATAAGAACGTAACCCAAACGTATTCATATTCAATTTGCCAAGTTCCGAAAAGCCATCACCATCTGCATCATACGGATTACGGTTACGGTACGACTGATAGAGAGCGATGCCATACGAATTATCTGATGAAACAAGCGAAGCATTGGCTCCCATATATTGCTCCCAGACCTTTCCATTCAGGTTTGACATGGTAGAAGCCACCTGAAAAGAATTGCTCACAGGATCTTTCGTAATGATATTAATCGTTCCTCCTACCGCATTGGCGCCAAACAAAGCAGAACCGCCTCCTCGAACAACTTCTACACGTTCAATCATATTGGTAGGAATCTGCTCCAGACCGTAAACGCCCGAGAGAGCACTCATTACAGGACGACTGTTTATCAATATCTGCGAATAAGGGCCTTCCAGTCCGTTTATGCGTACTTGTGGAAAACCGCAATTCTGACAATTGTTTTCCACACGTAATCCAGACTGATAACTCAATGACTTCGCCAGATTGTTCGAATTGACAGCCTCAAACAGTTTATTACTCATTACATTCACAACGACCGGTGCTACCTTACGGCTTGTTTCATTTCTATTGGCTGAAACAACCACCTCATCTGTCATGATTGTTTCTTCTTCCATCACAAAATGTATGTCGACCGTGAAATCTTTACTTACCGTAACTTTCTTGGTCTGAGTATTGTATCCTATACTCTGCACTTTCAACGTATAATTTCCGGCAGGAATATTTTTAAAACGGAAATAGCCTTCAGCGTCAGTAACCGTTCCTTCTCCCGTTTCTACAATCAATACTGTAGCGTAAGGCAAACTATTTTCCGTACCTTTTTCTATCACGTGTCCGGCTATGATATTTCCTTCCTTCACCGGTTCGGTTGCTAAGCTCACCAAAGAACATAGCAATCCCATTATGAATAAAATATGTTTTATCATTTTATATTAATCTTTTCTTTTGTTACTTATTAACCCGTTCCGCCAAGACTTACCTGCAACATGAGATAAAGAAGTCTGGTTTGGACATAATTCAAGCCTTCCTCCGGCAAGCCTTCATTAAAGGCCATCCGAAGTAACTCACTTAAAATCAATCCAAATACAAAAAACAGGCACTAATTCGGTTTCCTATTTTTATTAAATCAAATGAAAAGATTAATGGGAGGTGCACGCAAATAAATCCCTTCCCCGTACAATGCCAGGGTATGGAATGCATTAAAATTAAAAGTTAATAAATAAAGTAGAGGAAAATCGGGACAGACTGATTCTGCCGTATGCCAGTCTAACGAAGTAAATGTAGACAAATAATGCAATGTGAGTGCTTGCCCGCCTGAATGAGAATGATGTTCAGTAAAAGGATGCGAATGGACTATAACAACCCCGTTCACCTCGTGTATATGGACATACAGTGTCGTAACCGTATAATATACCGCAAACAAGGTTAAAAGGCCCAACGCCCAAATGCGTATATGACGCGTTTTTACTTTCATCGGGCACAAAGATACGTGAAGTTATCATTTAAAAAAAATGAAATACCTTAAAACATATTATAACGATTTAAGCCATCCATAATACTTTGTACTTTTTCCATATAAAGACAGGAATCCGGAAAAAATTATAGTATATGGAATCTGACAAGATACACCCGTAAAGTCAAAGTAATGGAAACGGGCCTCTATAAAATAAAAAAAGCGATTGTTCGTATGAACACCGCCGATTTCCTAAAGAACCCCCATTTAAGGGTTCTTGCATCTTTTTCTCATCCAGTTGTTGTTTTGTTTGTTATCCTTCCTTTTCTTTTCTACCTTAAAGCAATCTTTCTAATCCTATTTCAACTAATTCCTGAAAACATTTACCTTTTTATCCTAATACCTTAAAATAAAAACCTAAAACTTAATACCTTAAATCTAATACCTTTTACTAAAATTGCTTTTTTACCTTAAATCTAATACCTTTTTTCAATTACCTTAAAATCTAGTCTAATACCTTTGTGTATCTTTATTATCTTTTGGTTTCACAACCACGATGCAAAGGTATGGCTTTCTATTTAATCGGCAATAAGATGGATGCTTTTTCTTCTATAATAGACGTTTTTCTTGATTTATATCATGGAACAATTTATTCATTCGTGTGCGACAACGAAAAGCATACACTACAAGGAGTTATTTATGTGTCAATTTAAGTATACGCTGGTTGCTGCTTCCCCGAAATTCCAGCTTCGGAGAATATAAAGATTGTTCAAAACGCCCGTCAACCAGTACATCAATATACGCCAATATCGGCTTGCGTTGCGGATCGGCCAGCAACTCTTCATAAGTATATCCCGTATAACACCAAATGTTCTGCTGCGTACGCTCACGGAATTCACGGACAAGAGAAAGAAACTCTTCGGGTGAATAAAACGGATCTCCTCCCGAAAAAGTAATTCCATCCAACAAAGGATTGGCATTGATTGCCGCTATCATTTCCTCTATTTTCTCCCGGGTAAGAGGTTGACCTGCCTGTGGATTCCACGATTCCGGATTATGACACCCCCGGCATCGGTGTGTACATCCTGACAAATATATGGAGAAACGTATACCGTCCCCATCGACTATCGTTTCGGAATATGTATATAAATAATGTAACATAATAAAATTCAGCCTTAATATTAACCACGATCCGAAATGAAAAAGGCTTTCCTACATACAGATATCTATTCCCCCAGGGAACTACTACACAATATCCGAATCTGTATGCAGAGAAAGCCTCTATTAAATAACAAACGAATGAATTAGCAGTGTTTTACTCTATCGCGTTCTTCTGCGCGCTTTGCCGAGTTCCAACTGTTTAAATCTCCGGTCAGATATCCGGTAATACGGCGCATGCGTAGAATATTTTCACTGTTGCAGATTGGACATTTATCGTAAATAACGCCTTTGTAGCCGCAGTTATGACAGGTATCTACCGGATGATTAATCGAACCATAACCGATACCTTCGTCATGCATCACCTTTACAATCTTGGCAATTGCTTTCACATTTTTCTGAGCCTCTCCGTCCAGTTCAACATAAGTAATGTGTCCTCCTCGCGTCAACGCATGGAAAGGAGCTTCACATTTTATCTTTTCTACGATACTGATGGGTTCTTTCACATCGACATGAAATGAATTCACATAATAATCGCGGTCGGTTACCCCTGGTATCACACCATATTTACGACGGTCCATACGAGTAAATCGTCCGGAAAGCCCTTCAGCAGGAGTAGCCAGTACTGAATAGTTCAAATGATACTTCTGCTTAAATTCTTCTACTACACGATTCATTTCTTCTACAGCTTCATACAATGTGTCCCATGCCTTCCGACAATGTCCGTGTCCTTGTCCGTACAGAGCTACCATGGCATTGTGACCGCCAATGAAACCAATACCCAATGTTCCCTGATTCAGTACGTCACCTACCTCATCGTTCGGATTCAGCTCACCGCCTCCTTTCCACACATTGTTACTCATCATGAACGGAAACTGCCGCGCCAGTGCTGTACGCTGATACTGATAGCGGGCATAGAGCTGCTCGGCTATGAAGACAGCCATATCGTGTACTGAATTGATAAATGTTTCTTTCGCCAGACGTTCTATGGTATCCTGTCCCTGATTCTCAGCTACACTTTCAGCCTTAATACGCGCCTCGATGGCAAGACGCGGCAGATTCATGGTAGTAAACGACAAGTTTCCACGTCCCAATGAAGTCTTTTCACCGTTCAGATTTTCGAATACACGTGTACGACATCCCATCGTCGCCAGTTCATAACGGTAGCGTTTCGGATCGCTTGCATCCCATTTTTCGTGACGATTGAAAGGTGTATCAAGGAACATGAAGTTCGGAAACAAAGCCTTGGCCGTTGTCCGACAAGCCTTCAGAAACAAATCAAAGTTTGGAGCTTCAAATTCAACTTTCCCATCCATAGCAGCTTCAAAGTCCTCCATCGCACGTTTATAGTCTGCTTCAGAATAAGATACTCCATCTTTTATTTTGAATATCTGAATTGGAAATACAGGAACCTCTCCACGTGTACCTAAGCCTTCGATGGTCGCTTTCAATAATTCTTCTATCACCATTCGTCCTTCAGCCGAAGTATCTGTTCCATAATTGATTGAGCTGAACACTACCTGATTTCCTCCACGCGAATGCATCGTGTTCAAGTTATGGATAAATCCTTCCATAGCCTGATGAGTATCCTTGCGTACCTGAGCATACGACTTACGTAAAATGTGTTCCAGTTCACCGGCCGTCAGTGTGACGCCCTGTCCGGCTGCTGCCGAAAGGAAACTTTTCTTTTCATCCTCTGTCGGAACAATAGAAGTAAAACACTGTTTGGATACAGTCAGTATCGCAGCCTCATCCAACTGTATATCTCTCATATCAAGATAAAAGGAAACAGACGATGCTACTGCTTTCTGAAAACTCTTGAGTACACCTTTTGCCATGAAAAAATCAAAAGCCGGAATCGCCTGTCCTCCATGCTGTTCATTCTGGTTGGTCTGGAAGATAATAGTTGCCAGCGTTGCGTAACTCTGAATGGATTGCGGAGTACGGATACTTCCATTCTTTGTATGAAAACCACGTTCAAACAGGTCATCAAGATCATATTGAATACAAGTTGTTGTCTTGGTTGGATAATAATCCAAATCGTGAATGTGAATATCTCCCAACTGATGTGCTTCAGCATACTGCTTGGGCAAAAGGTATTTATACGTATAATCTTTGGTAATCTCCGAAGCAAAAGTCATCATCTGTCCCGCCGGAGTATGACTCGACATGTTAGCGTTGCTCAGATTTACATCATTCTTGTCGATAGCCACAATGCCATCCATAATGTGCTTCATCTGCGTTTTGCGATCGCGTTCTGTATTTCTCCACTGGCGATAAATGATATATTTCTTGGCAACCTCAGGCTGCACTTTCATCAATTCTGTTTCTACAAGGTCCTGAATCTCCTCAACTCCGATCGTCGGATTCTCAAAATGAGCAATAACACGCTGAGTAATTTCATCAATCAGCTCTTCCTGATGAGCCAGTCCTGTGGCATTAAAAGCTTTACTGATGGCATTTGTAATCTTTGAAGGCGAAAAGTTTTCCCGCTTCCCGTCACGCTTGATAATACAGATTTCAGTTAAATTCATACTGTTTGCTTTGAAAAGTTAATAAAAAGATTGGATTTGCTTTTCGTGGCAGGTCTTCTGACTGATCTCTCCCCGGCAGACACCTTCCCATTGTATTCAAACAATAGTGGCTTGCACATGCATTGTCTCCGGTTCATTAAGAATCACAGCAGCGGGTACTGTTGCCGATTTACACGACATTCCCTTTTGAAACGCTTATGTTACCTAACGAAAAGCTCTACAAAGATATATTTTCTGATCGAATAAATAAAAACGAGCTAACAGATGTTTTTCTAAATTGAGCAACTTTTAAAACACAAAACCAACCTACAGATACATACAGAGCGTACAAACGGACAACTCTTATTTATATAAACTTTTCTATTTGGATAATTAGATTTATTTCTTATTACTCTAAACAAGGAATAATCTTTTTCTTGTTTTCGGGTTTCCTATTTGCAAAAATACAGATCGGAAACCCGAAAACGGTATAATGATTTATTGATTGACGGGCTCCAGTCCCATTTGCTTTGCCTTCTTAAGCATAAACTCAAAAGCAGCATCGTGTTCATTAGGAATAATCCCATCCAGAATAGCGTCCTTTATAGAGCTTTTCAGACTGCCGATTTCCCGACACGGCTGCAAGTTGAATACCTTCATAATCTCAGCACCATCTACCGGCGGCTGGAAATTACGGATGCGATCCTTTTCCTCCAAGTCTTTCAGTTTCTGACGTACCAGTTTGAAGTTGTCGAGAAAGCGTTGTTTGCGCACTTCATTCTTCGAAGTAATATCTGCTTCACACAGCAGCATCAAATCGTCAATATCATCGCCAGCCTCGAAAAGCAGTCGCCGAACAGCCGAATCGGTCACTTCTTCATCGGCTATCACAATAGGACGCATATGAAGACCGACCAGCTTTTGAACGTACTTCATCTTTTCATTCATAGGCAACTTCATCTTCCGGAAGATTTCAGGTATCATCTTTTCTCCGATGAAATTATGATTATGGAATGTCCATCCTACACGAGGATCCCAGCGTTTAGTGCGCGGCTTTCCAATGTCGTGCAACAAAGTAGCCCAGCGCAACCATAAATTATCGGTAACCTTTGCAATATTGTCTACCACTTCCAGAGTGTGATAGAAATTATCCTTATGTCCTCTTCCATTTCTGACTTCTACTCCCTGCAAAGCAACCAGTTCCGGGAAGATCAGTTCCAGCAGTCCGCAACGGTCTAAGTCAACGAAACCTTTCGAAGGTACAGGTGAAAGCAATATTTTATTCAATTCATCGGCAATGCGCTCCCGTGAAATAATCTTGATGCGCTCACGGTTACGGCTCAGGGCATCAAATGTTTCATCCTCTATAAAGAAATTCAACTGAGTAGCAAAGCGAATGCAGCGCATCATGCGTAAAGGATCGTCACTGAATGTTATATCCGGGTCAAGAGGAGTTCGTATGGTACGTTCCTTCAGGTCATCCAGACCGCCGAACGGGTCTACCAGCTCTCCAAAACGAGCTTTATTCAAACATACTGCCAATGCATTTATGGTAAAATCGCGGCGATTTTGATCATCTTCCAACGTTCCGTTTTCTACAACCGGCTTACGGCTATCATGGCTATACGATTCTTTTCGAGCTCCAACGAATTCAACTTCCACATCGTGATACTTCACTTGTGCAGTTCCAAAGTTCTTAAAGACAGAAACATGGGCACCACGTCCCAACTTCTTTCCGAACGCTTCGGCTATCTCAATTCCACTGCCTACTACTACCACATCTATGTCTTTCGACGGACGATTCAGGAATATATCACGCACGTAACCTCCTACCACGTAACATTCCAGTCCCAGTTCGTCAGCAGTTTCGGATATCAGATTGAATATTTTGCCTGTAAAGTGTTCTTTCAATTCCATGTTTATTACAAAATTAGCGTGCAAAATTACAAAAAAATGAAAAGCCTCGCAGGGAATAACTGATTTAATTGTATTTTTGTTCCGTAATAAACTGATTAATTATATGAAAAAGATAACTTTAGCAGCCGCAGCCCTGATTGTATTATTGTCAGGATGTAACAGTGACAGCAAAAACGCAGGAAAACTGTTCCAGCGCGCGGAACTGGCTTTTGCTGCGGGCGACTATAACCTTGCACGGTTACAGATAGACAGCATACGCACCTATTATCCCAAAGCTGTAGACGTACGGAAGGCGGGCATCCAGCTCATGCAGCAAATAGACTTGCAGGAACAACAGAAAACGCTAACTTATCTGGACAGCATGATGGTCGTCAAACAGGCAGAACTCGATTCTATAAAAGGCAATTTCGTGCTGGAAAAGGATACGGCTTATCAGGAAATAGGAAACTACTTCTATCCGACTCAGGTCGTAGAAAAGAATATCGGACGTTCTTTCCTGCGTGCACAGGTTAACGAACTGGGGGAAATGTCACTCACCTCTATTTATTGTGCAGGAGGAAATATCCACCACACGGCTGTAAGAGTCAGCGCAGGCGATGACACATTTGCCGAAACACCAGCATCCAACGACAGCTATGAAACAACCGACCTGGGACGGGCCATCGAAAAAGCCGACTACAAGGTAGGCAATGATGGAGGAGTTGCAGCTTATATTGCCGCCAATCAGGACAAGAAAAGCCTCAAGCTGGAATTTATTGGCGACCGCAACTATAAGACAATTATGTATGCCAATGATATCAAGGCTATAACAGAGGTCAGCAATCTGGCACGTATCCTTGCCGGCATAGAAGAAATACGCAAAGAACAAAAAGAAGCAAACTTAAAAATTCAGTTTGTTACCCGAAAAATGGAAGAGGGAGAAGCCAAACAGAAATAGAGCTTCTGATAAAGTATCTCATAATCATAAAAAATAGTCATGTCAATACTCGAGTTCGGAGTTATAACATGACTATTTTTTGCTTCGGTTCTCTAAGCATGAAAAGGAATTTTTTTCCTGAGCAAAAGACTATCTAATCTACTAAGAAACAGAGTTTAAATTTCATCTACTAATCATAAGCTGAAAAGTAAAGCAACCTTCGTGAAAGGCGTGAAGGGCAAAAAGACCAATAAACACCTTTATTAAATAAAAGCGTCAGCATATCTCGTCAAATTTCTCCCGACGTTTTTTGAAAATTTGTACAAAAGTTTTTTGTTTTTGTACAAAAAAACGAGCAGGCAATTACAGAAAAAGAAAAACTTCACAGCACGTTTCACCGCATACCGCATCATCTCTTCTTATTTACCAGTTCTCCGCACAATCAGAATACTTACTTCGTATAAGACAAACATAGGAAAGGTTACCATCAATAATGTAACGACATCGGAAGTAGGTGTAATAATAGCAGCAATGACAAGCGATATAATCAGTGCATGTTTCCGATATTTAGTCATAAACTCAGCCGTCAGAAAGCCAAGCTTAGCAAACAGCCATGCAAGAATAGGTATTTCAAACGTGATTCCCATCATCAAGCTTAGCATGGTAAGTGTATCGATATACGAATTAATCGTAATGGTGTTTTCTACTTCCGGACTCACCTGATAAAGGGCCAGAAAACGAAAGGTGAAAGGAAAAATCAGAAAATAACTAAACAATACGCCCAAGAGAAACAGAACATATCCCCAGGCTATAACCCGTACCGAATAACGTTTTTCATTTTCATACAGCGCAGGCGAAACAAAACGGAAAAGCTGATAAAGAATATAAGGAGATGCCAGTATGATGCCCGCATAAAATGAAACGTTCATGTGCATGAGAAACTGCCCCGACAATTTGGTATTAATCAGGCGGACATGAAAGTCGTTCGCCTCAAGCCCGGACAGATGCAAGACATTTCCTATCCACTCGAAAAAGCGATAAACATAAAAGTCATTATCCTTTGGCATCAGGATTATATGGAAAAGTTCATCCTTAAAGAAAAAGGACAATAACATAAGCACAACAACCACACACGCAATTCGTATAAGTGTGGCTCTCAATTCATCCAAATGGTCCCAGAATGTCAGTTCCGATTCATTTTTTTGCTCCACGATAGTTACTTTTCCTTATTTTCCGGTTTATCCGTTTTTTCAGCAGAATCTTTCAGATTTTCTTCTACCCCATTCATTCCGTCTTTAAAGCTTTTCACTCCTTTGCCTAATCCCTTCATCAGTTCAGGAATCTTTTTACCTCCAAAAAGCAACAGTACTATCAAGGCTATGAAAAGTAATTCTTGCGTACCGATTCCCATAAATAATAACATGGTATTCATGTGTTTTAATTTAGTTTTAATAAAGCAGATGTGTTTCTTTACCAAACAAAGGTAAAGATTGTTTTTAACTTGTGCAAGCCACGGCAACCCACCCGTTACTTTTTCACACAAAATAGTTATAAAAAACATCATTTTGCTTAGGCTTGCCCGCTGAAAGGAAGCAAGCCTAAGACAGAATATCCTCCTTTTACCGATTCAAATCCGTTCTGCCACTTTATTCCAGTCTACCAATTTCCAGAAAGCCTCAACGAAGGCAGCCCGACGATTCCGGTAATCGATGTAATAAGCATGTTCCCATACATCTATCACCATCACAGGGCGTAATCCTTTTGTCAACGGATTGCCGGCATTCGATTCTGCAACAATTGAAAGCTTATGTTCCTTATCAGCAACCAGCCATACCCAGCCAGAGCCGAATAATCCCAAAGCCGCTTTCGTAAACAGTTCCTTAAATGTGTCGACCGATCCAAAAGCTCTGCTTAACGCATCAGCCAGTTTCAACGGCATCTCGGTCTGTCCGCCAGTCAGACTCTGAAAGAAAAAAGTATGATTCCATGTCTGTGCGGCATTGTTGTATATACCTCCGTCTGCCTTTGTCACGATCTCGTCCAAAGACATACTCTCATAAGGCGTCCCAGGTATCAGTTTGTTCAGATTATCTACATAAGTTTGCAGATGTTTACCATAATGAAATTCGAGTGTTTCCTTACTCATATACGGGGAAAGTGCGTCCATCCCGTAAGGTAACTGAGGCATTACATGTGTCATAATTTGTAGTATTTAGGTTAATCTATATAGATTCTGCTTTCGCATATACAAACTTAATTCTTATTTCTGAAAAAAAGAAGACTGAAGGCAAAGAAATATGTCCGACAAGCATAATCAGACAATTGATAACTCCTCATAGCAAAACACCACATCCAAATTTAAAAATAGTGAAATTTTTCCGTAATTAAGTCGAAAGCCCGCAGATTTGCCCACTTTTACGTAACGAAAGATTCGTTTTTACAAAAGAACTTTCCTATCTTTGTAGCGCAAGAAAAAAAAGAAATACACTTTTATAACATAACTTAAATAATAAGAATTATGGAATTTGTAACTAACGAAAAACTTACCATTGTTGGTGCTGCCGGTATGATCGGTTCTAACATGGCTCAGACTGCTATCATGATGGGTCTGACTCCGAACATCTGTTTGTATGACCCGTATGCTCCGGGATTGGAAGGCGTAGCTGAAGAATTATACCACTGCGGTTTCGAAGGCGTAAACGTAACTTTCACTTCTGATATCAAAGAAGCGCTGACTGGTGCTAAATATATCGTAAACTCAGGTGGTGCTGCTCGTAAAGCTGGTATGACTCGTGAAGACCTGCTGAAAGGTAACGCTGCTATCGCTGAAGAATTCGGTAAGAACGTAAAACAGTACTGCCCGGATGTAAAACACATCGTAGTTATCTTCAACCCGGCTGACATCACTGGTTTGATCACATTGCTGTACTCTGGTTTGAAACCAAGTCAGGTTACTACTTTGGCTGCTTTGGACTCTACTCGTCTGCGCAGTGAATTGGCTAAACATTTCGGCGTATCTATGGACGCTGTTGAAAACTGCCGTACTTACGGTGGCCACGGCGAACAGATGGCTGTATTCGCTTCTACTGCAAAAGTTAACGGCAAACCGTTGATCGACATGATCGGTACTGACGCTTTGACTAAAGAACAGTGGGCTGAAATCCAGCAGAAAGTAACAAAAGGTGGTGCTAACATCATCAACCTGCGTGGACGTTCTTCATTCCAGAGCCCGGCATACGTTTCTATCGAAATGATTGGTGCTGCTATGGGTGGTAAAGCATTCCGCTGGCCGGCTGGTACTTACATTTCAAATGATAAGTACGATCACATCATGATGGCTTGGGAAACTTCAATTACTGCTGACGGTTGCCACTGCGCTGCTTTGAACGGTACTGCAGAAGAACAGGCTGCTTTGGATAAGAGCTATGCTCACTTGTGCGAATTGCGTGACGAAGTTATCGCAATGGGCGTTCTTCCAGCTATCTCTGAATGGAACAAACTGAACCCGAATATCAAATAATTTATATTTCGAGTATAACAAAAAAGGAGATTGATTCGTCAATCTCCTTTTTTTATTGTGTCCAGATTTTACTGCTATTCCAAGAACTTTACTATTTACTTCTCGTACATAATCAAAAGGGAAAAGTCAAAAGTTCCTCATTCAAAGTTTTTTAACTAAACAATGTGAACCTTCATTCCTCCAATTCCGTTGTATAGATTTGAATTCTTTTTATAACGGATACTATGAAATCAAGAACTTTCCTTCTCCTTTTCTGTCTGTCGTTCTGCAACATTTCCCTATATGCTCATCAGATAAATGATGAGTCTTCCTGCTACTTCAACGATTCAACAAGTAGTATCCCCCCGACTGAAAGGAAGATATATATAACTGCTCAAGAAAGTTTTAACAGAGAATTCTCGTATATGGGGATTCCTTTTATCGTATCCGGGTTGATTGTCAAAAAGCAAAACAGTGATTTTCGTACACTACGCAATCGGTTCAAACCCGAATTTCATCACAAATATGACGATTATACTCAATACGTTCCTCTTGCTGCAACCTGGGGATTAAAACTGGCTGGAGTACAAAGCCGCAGTTCCTGGAAAGAACTGGCTGTAAGCAATGTTTTCTCTGCTGCCTTGATGGCTGGATTTGTAAACACATTAAAATATACGACCAAGGAAACCCGCCCGGACAACACTTCAAACAATTCATTTCCTTCGGGACACACAGCTACGGCTTTCATGTGCGCAACCATTCTTCACAAGGAATATGGTATGAAAAGTCCATGGTATAGTATAGGCGGCTACACACTGGCAGGACTAACCGGAGTAACACGTCAGCTAAACAACCGTCACTGGATTGGCGACGTACTGGTAGGTGCCGGCATTGGAATGATTTCTACAGATTTGGGATATTTTCTTTCAGACTTGATTTTTAAACAAAAGAATATAGACACATGGAGTTTAAATGCAGATTACAACCGCTATGATGCGCCTTCTTTCTTAAGTTTCAATATGGGTATTGCATCCGGTCCCTCCACATTACGAACCGCCGAATTGTACGATTCTGAAGGTGGATCTCCCCTCAGCATGCGCCTAAAAGTAGGAACAGCAACCGTAGTCAGCGTAGAAGGTGCCTACTTTTTCAATGCTTTCATCGGAGCCGGAGGACGTCTGAAAGTTGCCACCCTGCCCGTCATAGCGGATATACCAGCCGAAAACATGAAGAACTTCGATATGGACAGCGACCTGCAAGAAGGTGCTCCGGTCAACATGTTCTTGCTCGATGGATTAGAATCGGACCATCTTGGAATGCTTGATGTAGACTTAGGACTCTATTTCTCATACCCATTCAGCCGACATTTTCAAATTGGAAGCAAACTGCTCGTAGGACGAAGAATGAATGCCAACTTTAAATTGAATTCCATTTGCCGTATTAATCCTCAGATATTCGACCGTGGCATTGTAAGCGAAGCGGCTTATAACCAATTCTATAAAGAGGACGTAGAATATTACATGCAACAGGAAGATATCAGTCGTGATGAATTGTTGAATAGTAGTTTTGTAGATGATGACTTTCTGAGTATACGTAAAAGTTCAACATATAAAATCGGTACTGGAATATCGTTTACCTATCGATATAAAGAAGATGCCGCTTTCCGTTTGTACTGTGACTACGATTTTGCTTCTCCCCGCTTGACCTACGACCTGAAAAATTCATGGGTAGACGGAGAAGGCAACCGGAATGTTCATTCATACACCAAGAGAACTCCAATGCACAACTTCACGTTTGGGGCTTCTATTGCTTTTGTTTTCTGACGCTTATCACCCCTGCTGAAGACATCATATAGCTCTTATCCGACAAAGAGGCATACAGAAAGTCATTGCACATTATAGTTATTTTTATTATTTTCGCCTCTTGATATGATAGACCAAGCCACCATAGACCGCATACTCGATGCCGCACAAATTGTAGACGTGGTATCCGAATTTGTTACTCTCCGACGTAGAGGAGTAAACTATATCGGACTATGTCCTTTCCACAACGAAAAAACTCCATCTTTCAGTGTTTCACCGAGCAAAGGACTCTGTAAATGTTTCAGTTGTGGGAAAGGAGGTAATGTTGTTCATTTCATCATGGAACATGAACAGCTTTCGTATTACGAAGCATTGAAATGGCTTGCCCGAAAATATAACATTGAAGTTAAGGAACGTGAACTAACCAACGAAGAAAAACAAGCACAAAGCCTGCGCGAAAGTTTGTTTGTTGTCAATCAGTTTGCATCCGATTATTTTCAAGATGTTCTCCATAACAACATCGACGGCCAGCGTATTGGTATGACCTATCTGCGCGGCCGTGGTTTCCGCGACGACATCATCAAGAAATTCCAACTGGGATATAGTACAGACAGCCCCGATGCATTGGCGAAAGCCGCCCTGCAAAAGGGTTACAAAGAGGAATTTCTGTTGAAGACGGGACTGTGTTACCGCAAAGACAACGGTACACTACACGACCGTTTCTGGGGACGTGTAATATTTCCCGTACATACACTATCGGGAAAAGTCGTAGCCTTTGGCGGACGTGTATTAAGTTCTGCAACCAAGAACGTACAAATGAAGTACGTTAACTCGCCAGAATCGGAAATCTATCATAAGAGTCGTGAGCTTTATGGTATTTATTTCGCCAAACAGGCAATTGTCCGTCAGGATCGTTGTTTCTTGGTCGAAGGATATACCGACGTTATCTCTATGCACCAAAGCGGAATAGAAAACGTAGTAGCCTCATCGGGTACGGCACTGACCGCCGACCAGATACGACTGATTCATCGGTTTACAAACAATATAACTGTACTTTATGACGGTGACGGAGCCGGCATCAAAGCCAGCATACGTGGTATCGACATGCTGCTTGAAGAGGGTATGAATATCAAAGTCTGCCTTCTACCCGACGGCGATGACCCGGACAGCTTTGCCCGAAAGCATAATGCAACCGACTATCAGGCGTATATTAATGATCATGAAGTCGACTTTATCCGCTTCAAAACCAACCTGCTTATGGAAGAGGCGGGTAAAGATCCCATCAAGCGTGCTTCGCTAATTTCGAGCATCGTAAAAAGTATTTCAGTAATTCCTGATGCTATCGTACGTTCAGTATATATACGCGAATGCAGCCAACTGCTACAGATGGAGGAAAAGATTCTGGTAGAAGCAACCGCCAAGCTGATAGAACAGGCAAGAGAAAACAAATTCAAGGAAGAACAACGCAAACAATATCGGGAAAAGCAACTGGCTTCTGGAGGATCGAACGTCAACAAGCCGGTCACTTCTACTTCTTCTACCCCCGAACCGTATGGAACTACAGGAGAAGTTTCTCCTTTTGCAACAGCCAGCGACATTCCTCTTCCCCCTCCTCCTGCTGAAAATATTGGGGAAAGTGGAATCTTAACCGACTTACCTCCTGTTGAAACAATGGGACAAGAGAGTGTGCCTTCGCCTGTTCCTGATGAAATTCCAACTGATACCTACAATTCGTATATTCCAACCGAAGGGAATGAACAGAAAGTCTTTTATGCCAAGGAAGAAGACCTGATGCGCATGATTGTGCGATATGGAGAAAAGGTTATGTGCTATATGGAAGATGAAAACGGAGAACAGCAACCGCTTACCGTAACCGAATACATAGCAGAAGGATTAAAGGAAGACGAATTGCAGTTCCATGTTGCGCTTCATCGCCGGATGCTGAAAGAAGCAGAAATGCACATCCACGATGAGAACTTTACGGCTGAACATTATTTCATCGCACATCCCGTACCTGAAATCAGCAAAGCAGCCGTCGACCTGGCCAGCGACCGTTATCAGCTTAGCAAGTATCATTCCAAAGGACAGAAAATCATCACTGATGAAGAACGCCTGCATGAACTGGTACCCCGACTGCTACTTGATTTTAAATTATCCATTGTAGATGAAGAAATGAAACATACGCTTCAGGCACTTGCCAATCCGGAGATAGCCAATGACCCGCAACGCTGCATGGAAGTGATGAAACATTACAAAGAACTGCACGAAACACAGAGCATCATGGCTCAGCGTGCCGGCGACCGCGTGGTATTGAAAATATAATCTTCTCTGCCATCTTCTTAAAAAGAGTTGGTTGCATCAATCCCCAGCTGTCTCAATATGAGAACAATTTCATCGAACTTTTTCACCGGGACTCTTTCTATCGGATAGCAGTGATAAGCTAAATCGGCATCCAGCAACTCGATGAAGGAGATAAACTCGCGACTCACAAAAGGTGCTGACGTGAAATTAACCTTCCGAAGGTCTGAATAAGCAAATTTTACAGGTTCATCTTCATCCGGCCGCAGCAAGACCATTTCTTGCGGTTCCAGCTTCAGTGCATACTGACAAGAGATACCCTGATAAAGTGTAGATAATGAAAGTCCTACATGTGCTATTCCTATTAACAACACTAAAAGTCCCGCCAGCCATACATGAGGAGTTGCAAAAATCATCCAACATGCCCCAAAGAAAATAAACAGTCCAAACAATAACTCAAAAATTCCCCACCTGCGACGCGAACGCATATTCTTCGAAAACTCATCATAAGTACGAATTGCCGACAGGCTATCCACCTGCTTGAAGGGAGTTTCATAATTGGTAAAAGGAATCTTCCGTGCCAGCAGATATTGCACAATCCAAGCCGGATTCAGGCGAAGCCCCATATTCAACCACATGCCTTGCAGTTGCGTTCCACGTACAAAACCCGACTTCAAGGTAAAGATAAACACACCCAATCCATACAGGCAACGCCAATAAGGTTTGCATTTACTGGGACGAGGCTTATAGTATTGCATAAATGTAAAACCAGCCACCTCTTCCACATTCACATGTTTGCGTTTTAACCAGCGTTCCACCTTGTACGTTTCCTCTTCTGTCAGTGCCATAACGCTTTCTTCTTAAATGTACTACGAAATAACCGACCAGTTCACATTCTTTTTCCGAAGCTCCTTCAACTGCTGCCATACAATAGCATTTTCCGGATGTTCCCCATTCGGATCGGCATCGAGCAGTCGTTCAGCTATCTCACGCACATACTGCAAGAGTTGTCCGTCGCGGGCGATATCGGCTATCTTCAAATCGAATGCCACACCACTCTGCTGTGTTCCTTCCAAATCACCCGGACCACGTAACTTCAAATCGGCTTCTGCAATCTCAAAACCATCGTTTGTCTGCACCATGATTTCAATACGCTTGCGCGTTTCTTCCGTCAACTTATAGCCGGTAACCAAAATACAATACGACTGATCAGCTCCACGTCCTACACGTCCGCGCAACTGATGCAACTGCGACAAGCCGAAACGTTCCGCATTCTCTATCACCATGACCGAGGCATTGGGTACGTTCACTCCTACCTCAATCACCGTAGTGGCTACCATAATCTGAGTTTCGTTTGCCAGAAAACGCTGCATCTCCTCATCTTTCTCTGCCGGCTTCATCTTGCCATGTACCTTACTTACCTTATATTCAGGAAACTCTTCACAAATATGCATATACCCGTCTTCCAGGTTCTTGATATCCATCTTCTCACTTTCCTGAATCAACGGATATACAATATAGGCCTGACGCCCTTCCTGTATCTGCTTCCGTATGAAAGCATACATCGAAGCACGGCGATTATCAAACTGATGAACAGTCTGAATGGGCTTTCTCCCGGGAGGAAGCTCATCGATGACGGACACATCGAGATCGCCATACAGTGTCATGGCAAGCGTACGAGGGATAGGAGTCGCCGTCATTACCAGTACATGAGGCGGACAAGTGTTCTTCGCCCACAACTTGGCACGCTGAGCTACTCCGAAACGATGCTGCTCGTCTATCACTACCAGTCCCAACGAAGAAAAGTTAACCGTATCTTCTATCACCGCATGAGTGCCGATTAGAATCTGTACATCTCCCGTTACCAAATCTTTCAATATAGCTTCCCGGCGTTTTCCCTTTATATTTCCCGTTAACAATTCTACCCTTACATTCATACCTGCAAGGAAGCGGCATATCGTTTCATAATGCTGGGTTGCAAGAATTTCCGTCGGCGCCATCATACAAGCCTGATAACCATTATCCAAGGCTATCAGCATAGTCATTAAGGCTACAAGTGTCTTTCCGCTGCCCACATCTCCTTGCAACAGCCGGTTCATCTGACGCCCGCTACCCATGTCACGCCGCATCTCCTTGATAACCCGCTTTTGAGCTCCTGTAAGCTGAAAGGGAAGGTTTTGAGAATAAAAGGTATTAAAAATCTCTCCTACCCGTCCGAATACCAGTCCGCGGAATTTATTTCTTCTTTCTTTAGTATAACGAAGAATGTTAAGCTGCACATAAAACAACTCTTCAAACTTCAGACGATACTGTGCTTTCCGAAGTAAATCGGGATTCTGGGGAAAATGAATGTTATAGAGTGCATCCGTAAGCGACATCAAACGATGCTGTGCCACCAGTTGCGGACTGAGCGTTTCTTCTATAATGTCTTTCTGAAGTGCCCCGAAAAGATTCTTCATCAGCTTCTCCAGCGCATGCGAATTGAGATTGCTGCGCTTCATCTTCTCGGTAGTATTGTAATACGGCTGAAGCCCCATCGACGAAAGAGTAAGTTCCTCCGCCGGATCAATATCGGGATGAGCGATGTTTATCCGCCCATTGAAGACTGTAGGTTTTCCAAATACGATATATTCTTCATTGGCCTTATATTTACCCATAACGAATTTCAGCCCTTGAAACCATACCAAGTCGACGATTCCCGTTCCGTCGGAAAAGTGTCCGACAAGGCGCCGCTGACGACCTTCTCCAATGGTTTCGAAACTAAGGACCTTACCCTTCAACTGAATATAAGGCATATTTCCGTCTATCTCATGGATATAATACAGACGACTACGGTCGACATACTTGTAAGGGAAATAATACAGCAAGTCCCGAAAGGAATAGATATTCAGTTCCTTGTTCAGTATCGCCGCACGCTGCGGTCCTACCCCCTGCAAATATTTTATGTCACGCGTAGATAAATCGAACATTTATTTAAACCAAAACTTCAGCAACCTTTAAATCGAACGGAGTCGTGAGCTTAATGTTTTCACGGTTTCCCGGCACCAGATATACCGGATGCCCCAAAGCCTCTACAACCGAAGCGTCATCTGTAAAGGCAGAAGTATACGGCTGTCCGTATGCCTGCTTCAACAAAGAAGCAGTAAACACCTGAGGAGTCTGAACCAGTTTATAACGGTCGCGCGGTACAGTCACGCTCTGCTCATCTGTTTCCAGCCGGCGTACAGTTTCTACGACGCCGATAACCGGAATGACTGCTTGCTTTTCGCGTGCTGCATCGTAACAGGCAGTAATCACTTCCTGCGACACAAATGGGCGAACTCCGTCGTGTACTCCTACAAGGCTGTCCGCATCGTCTACCAGAGCCAGTCCGTTCTTTACAGAATGAAAACGGGTTTCTCCCCCATCGGCAATACGATGCGGCAATGTAAACCCGTATTTTAAACAAAGATGCTTCCAGTAGTCCTGCTGGTCTGCCGGAAGCACCAATATGATATTTATATGCTCATCGTAGGCATGAAAGACTTCCAGTGTACGCATCAGGACAGGTTTCCCCTTAATTGGAAGAAACTGTTTGGGAATATCTCCTCCCATACGTAAACCTTTGCCACCTGCTACGACAATGATATATCTCTTCATCAGGCAAGCAACATTCCTTTTTTAACTTCCAGAGCTTTTTCAGCACCGGCAAACTTTTCAAGAATAGCAAAGCCGAAAGCTGGAGCAGCGCCCGGACCTTTACCCAAGATGAAGTTATCAACGATTTCTACCATGTTACCTGTATATTCTGCACCTTCCAGGAATTTGTCAAAACCCGGATAACAAGTAGCCTTCTTGCCTTTCAGCAGACCACGTTTTCCATATACCATCGGAGCAGCACAGATAGCAGCAAGTGGCTTACGAGCAGCAGCGAAGTCCATAATCAACTTATCCAGTCCTGCATGAGCATCAAGATTCGTTGCTCCCGGCAGTCCACCCGGCAAAACAACCATTTCTACATCTTCTTCTTTCAAGTCCTCGAACAGTATATCTGCAACGATAGGAACCTGATGAGAGCTGACAACAGTTTTTTCACCTGTTACCGATACAGTTTTCACATTCAGTCCCCCACGACGCATAATATCGAGCGGAAACATGGCTTCCATTTCTTCGAAGCCTTCTGCCAAAAAGATACAAATTGATTTCATACTACAACGAATTTAATTATTCACATTTCTAATTTTCTATTTCAGCTTGAAATAATAGGTTATTGTACCACTCTGATTATTTACCCCGTCTACTGCATTGAAACGGGCACGGCGTGCAGCTTCTTCCGCAGCACGGCGCAAAGCGGGATTAACCGTATTAGTCCGTTTATTTATACTTGTACTGACCACTTGTCCAGCGGGATTCACCACGATTGTAACCACCACTCGTCCTTCGTCCTGCACATTATACACCGGAACAGGCAATCCACCCGGTCCCAACGAACGTCCGTTCAAGTCGAATGTTCCATATCCTCCTACACCCGAAGTCTTTCCCGTATTTCCATTTCCGTCGGGACTTCCCTGTATACCTTGTCCCGACCCGGCCGTACCTTTACTGCCCATCTTGGAACCTTTACCGAAAGCTCCGGCAATCTTGCTGGCAGCAGCCTGAGCAGCTGCCCGTTCTTGTTCGGCACGTTTCTCAGCCTCCGTTTTTTCCTTAGGCTTAGTCACGACAGGTTCAGGTTTCTTTTCCTGCTTCTTTTTAGGTGTAACTTCTTTTTTAGGCTTCTCTTCTTTCGGTTTCTCTTTCTTCACCTGAATGGAGGGTTCATCATCCTGCGTAATCATAGGCTGTTTAACCTCCGGTTCCGGAGTAACTTCAGGCTCCGGAGCAGAAGTAGTTTCCGGCTGCGGCAATACGTCGACCTCCGTCATTGTAAACGGATCGGCATCGCCCTGAGCTGTTTCCGTATTACCAAGCATAACCGGTACTCCTCCCTCTTCTTGCATTTCCGGGCGAGTAAGCGAGCAAAAGAAAAGCAACAGTATTACAAGGATATGCAATACCACTGTTCCTATTATTCCGGTTACTTTACTTTTTTTCACTGTATTGTCTTTTAATTCTGTTTATCAGGGCGGCGGGTAGCCAGCACCATCTTGAAATGATTCTCATTGGCAATGTTCAAGATACGGACGATTTCGCGATACGGAATCGACTCGTCAGCATAAAGTGCCACATACATTTCCGGCTCTTTTGCGGCGCACTCTTGCAGGAAGGAAGGAACTTCATCCAGCGAAAGCGGCATCTCGTCGTCATTACCAAACGCCCCATAATAATTCAAATCCTTATCGATGATTACCCGTGCCATCGGTTTGGCCGAAGTCTGTTCGGACCCCTGCGGCAGCAAGACCTTAATGGCATTCGGAGATACCATTGTAGAGGTAATCATAAAAAATATCAGCAGCAGAAAGATGAGGTCGGTCATCGACGACATGCTGAAGGCCGGAGATATTTTCTGTCTTCTTTTCAGTGACATAGGCTTCTATTTTTCGTTTGGTTCGTTCATCAAGTCCATGAAAGCAATGGTACGAGCTTCCATCTGACTAACCACCTTGTCTACACGATATACCAGATGATTATAAGCAAACATGGTAGCAATACCTACCACCAGACCACCTACAGTGGTAATCATCGCTTCGTAAATACCACTCGAAAGCAAAGTTATATCGATGTTGTTTCCGGCATTTGCCATGTTCCAGAAAGCACGGACCATACCGGTAACCGTACCCAGGAAGCCAAGCATCGGAGCACCACTGGAAATAGTTGCCATGATAGAGAGTCCGTTTTCCAGCTTTGCCACTTCAATGTTTCCGGTATTTTCGATAGCAGCCTGTACATCTGCTACAGGACGTCCCATACGCATGATACCCTTTTCAATCATACGTGAAGAAGGGGTATTGGTTATACGGCAGTAATTGATAGCCGATTTGATTTCTCCGGTCTTGATATAGTCGCGGATACGATCCATAAACAAAGGGTCCTCTTTACCTGCTTTACGGATAGCCACCGCACGCTCGAAAAAGATGTAAAAAGCAATAACTGACATAATAGCCAGTAAAATCATAATCCAACCACCTTTGCAAGCCATGTCCCAAAGGTTCATTTCAGGTTCTCCCGAAGCAACAGGAGTCAGCACGGGATTATTTCCCGTCATTGTGTCGGCAACAGTCTGTGCGGCTGCCAGCAATGTCATTGTAATCATAATTTAACGAAGGCAATTTTTATATTCTTCAATAGTTTTTTTAAGTCCCAGATAGAGTGCGTCGCAAATTAGTGCGTGGCCGATGGAAACTTCGTCCACCCACGGAATATTTTCGTGAAAATAAGCAAGGTTTTCAAGGCTAAGATCATGTCCCGCATTCAGTCCCATACCCAGTTTGCGGGTAACTTTTGCAGCTTCGATAAAAGGAGCTATTGCAGCCTCCCGGTTCTTCGGATACATCGATGCATAAGGTTCTGTGTAAAGTTCCACGCGATCGGCTCCGGCTTTTGCAGCATATTCAATCATTTCTGCGTCCGTTCCTACAAAAATAGAAGTACGTATGCCTGCTTCACCAAAGGTATCCATCAGCTCGGTCAGGAAAGAAAGATTTTCCTTGGTATTCCATCCTGCATTTGAAGTAATCTGATTGGGAGCATCGGGTACAAGCGTCACCTGATGAGGTTTTACCTTCAAGACCAGGTCGACAAACTCTTTCGAGGGATAACCTTCAATGTTAAATTCCGTACGAAGAATCGGGCGAAGGGCCAGCACATCCGCATAACGGATATGGCGTTCGTCGGGACGAGGATGAACAGTTATGCCTTCAGCCCCGAAAGCTTCGCAATCTAACGCCACTTTTTCTACGTCGGGGTTATTCCCCCCACGGGCATTACGCAAGGTTGCCACCTTGTTTATATTCACACTTAGCTTAGTCATATTGAATTTAATTTTATATCTTTGCGTCTACAACCTGCAAAGTTAACAGGTTTTACGAAAAACCTGTTAACTTTACGTGACAAAAGATTGATAAAAAAAGCTACAAGATATGCAACGCAACCTCAGATTCGCCCTTTTCGGAAATACTTATCAGGAACATAAGTCGGCACACGCCACACACTTGCTGGAGATATTGCGGAGCAAAGGAGCTGAAATCTGTATCAGCAACGAGTTCTACGACTTCTTGAAGCAGCATACCAAGGCTGACCTTGACGGACTGGAAATTTTTCAGGGCTACGATTTTGATGCAGACATGGTACTAAGCATCGGTGGAGACGGCACCTTTCTGCGGGCAGCAAGCCGTGTAGGGAAAAAGGAAATTCCTATTCTGGGTATCAATACAGGACGGCTGGGATTTCTGGCCGACATATCGCCCGACCAGATGGAAGAGGCATTCGATGAAATCTATGCCGGAAAATACCTTGCAGAGCCGCGACGAGTGTTACATCTTACCTCAGAAGGACATGTACTGAAAGGCTATCCATACGGACTGAACGAAATCGCGGTATTGAAACGCGACAGTTCGTCGATGATTACCATACGGGCCTACATCAACGATGAGCTGCTCTGTTCCTATCAGGCAGACGGACTGATTGTTGCCACTCCAACAGGATCGACAGGTTATTCGCTCAGCGTAGGCGGTCCGATTCTTGTCCCGCAAAGCGGAACCATCAGCCTGACGCCCGTAGCACCACACAGTCTTAATGTACGACCAATTGTTATTCGTGACGACTGGGAAATTACGCTCGATGTAGAAAGCCGCAGCCACAACTTTCTGGTAGCGGTAGACGGGCGTAGTGAAACTTGCCGCGAGGGTACTAAACTGACCATCCGCCGTGCCGATTATTTCGTACGGATTGTGAAGCGTTGCCATCACTCTTTCTTCAATACACTCCGCGAAAAGATGATGTGGGGGGCAGACAGCCGCTCATAAATGTGGTAAACAATGAATGGATTTGTGCAGACGTCCTGAAAAAACATCAGGAGAAACGACCGATGTTTTGTACAAAACTTTCAAGAGTTTGTACAAAAGATTTTAGTCTTTGTACAAATTATACCTGAAGCCTCAGGATGTTCTCCATCGGACAAGCCGTAATTATCTTATAAATAAGAGACTGTTTTCGCATAGAGAAAATGAATAGACCGACTTATAATTTATAAATTACAATTAAAAAGGAATCTCCTGCCTTAGCCTTTGTTTATTTTAATAACACGGGTAAAAGCAGGAGATTTTTTCTTTCAAGCTCAATCTATCCATTTTTTATTTGAGCAATTCTATTTTGAAACAGCCTTAAAAAACTGTTCCTCACCGCAAGACTGATATTTATACGATGAGAAACAGGCTGTTATAGCTGATCGGGCAGCAGACTCAGCTTCATGCTGTTCGAGCCTTTTACCAGGATGTAGTAACCTTTGGGCTTATGGGCCTGAACGTCTGCCAGCACCTCGTCTACATTCTGAAAGGTCTGGAAAGTATGGGTAGTGGCAGCAAACTCCGGTCCCACCAGCACTACCCGTTCGAAACCACATTCATTCAGATAATCGACCACCTTTTGATGTTCTTCACGGCTCACCGCGCCCAGTTCTTTCATATCGCCTAAGATAACCATCTTATGGGGAGCCTCTATCAGACGGAAGTTCTTGAGAGCCGCCATCATACTGGTCGGATTGGCATTATAGGCATCTACAATCAGCTTGTTGTCGGCGGTTTCCTTCAACTGCGACCGGTTGTTGTGAGGCAAATACGATGCCAGCGCATCGCTGATATCCTCATCGGGTACTCCGAAGTAACGTCCGATGGCTACTGCTGCCAGCATATTGTCCAAGTTATAGGAACCAATCAGGTGAGTAGCCACTTCGTGCGACACTCCTCCTGCTGTCCATCGGAACGACAGGAATGGCGAACAACTTAGCAGTTCTCCACTGACATACAAGCCGGGAGTCTGTCCGTAACGTACACAAGTCAGCCCTTCGGCAATACCGTTCAGGTATGGATTTTCATTCTGGATAAAGATAGTAGCCCCACCTTTGGCACGCAGGAAATCGTACAGCTCGCCTTTCGTGCGGATAACGCCTTCAAAGGAACCGAATCCCTGCAAGTGAGCCCTTCCCACGTTTGTGATAATTCCATAATCAGGCTCTGCAATATCTACCAGTTCCTTGATATCTCCCGGATGGCTTGCTCCCATTTCCACAACCGCCATTTCATGCTCGCGGGTCAGGCGAAGCAAGGTAAGTGGCACACCGATGTGGTTATTCAGGTTGCCTTCTGTATACAAGGTATTGAATTTCCGGCTCAGCACCGTAGAGATCAGCTCTTTGGTAGTAGTCTTCCCGTTGGTTCCTGTTATGCCGATAACAGGCAGATTCAACTGCCGGCGATGGTAGTTTGCCAATTGCTGCAAGGCTTTCAGGCAGTTTTCCACGAGAATTGTTCCTTCTCCTGCATACTCAGGCTCGTCTATCACCGCATAACGGCAGCCCTGCTTCAAGGCTTGTGCGGCAAATGCGTTGCCGTTGAAGGTAGCTCCTTTCAAGGCGATAAACATCGAACCTGCGGGACAATTGCGGCTGTCGGTGGTCACCTTACCGCATTCCATAAAGTGTTTATATAACTCAGCTATTTCCATAATTTCTGTAACATAACTTTCCGGCGCAAAGATAACGTAATTTAATTTCCCGCGACTGCGAAAAAACAAATTATTGTGCGTACATTTGCACCGCTTAAAGACGTATTATCGGACATGGAAAACAGTATTGTGAAACAAATCAATGTAAACGGGCAGTTATTGGACTTGTCGTATCCGCAGGTAATGGGTATTCTGAACCTTACTCCCGACTCTTTTTATGCTGGAAGCCGGAAACAGACTGAAGCGGAAATCGTAGAACGTACACACCAGATTTTATCGGAAGGCGGTAGCATCATCGATGCAGGTGCCTATTCGTCGCGCCGCAATGCCGAGCATATCAGTGCGGAAGAAGAAATGGCACGCCTGCGTTACGGACTGGGCATCGTGTTCCGTGAATGTCCCGATGCCATTGTTTCGGTAGATACGTTCCGCGCCGATGTAGCACGCATGTGCGTAGAAGAATATGGAGTTGCCATCATCAACGACATCGCAGCAGGCAGCATGGACGAAAACATGTTCCCTACCGTGGCACAGTTGGGTGTTCCTTATATCATGATGCACATGCAGGGCACTCCACAAAACATGCAGCAGGCTCCGCATTATGACAATGTGGTGCAGGAAGTGTTGTATTATTTCTCCGAAAAGGTGCAGAAGCTGCGCGACCTGGGAGCAAAGGATATTATCATCGATCCGGGATTCGGTTTCGGAAAAACCCTTGAGCACAATTATGAACTACTGAACAAGCTCGAAGAATTCAGTATTTTCGAACTCCCCCTGCTGGTAGGCGTTTCGCGCAAATCGATGATATACCGTCTGCTGGGAGGCGGACCGGAAGATGCCTTGAACGGTACAAGTGTCATCAACACCATCGCGCTGATGAAGGGAGCCGATATCCTGCGCGTACACGACGTGCGTGCCGCTTCCGAAGCCGTCAAGATAGTTGCCGCCATGAAAAAGTTAACTCCTGTAAGTTTGTAAATATAAAGCTATGCCTTTCGATTTTTCCATACTTAGCGTCAAAGATATTATCGACATCCTGCTGGTAGCATTTCTGCTGTACAAGACCTACAAGCTGATGAAATCGTCGGGGTCGATCAATGTATTTACCGGGATTCTGGTATTCATCATCATTTGGGTCATCGTATCACAAGTACTGCAAATGCGCCTGCTCGGCTCGATATTCGATAAACTGGTGAGCGTAGGAGTCATTGCACTCATCGTGATTTTCCAGGATGAAATACGTCATTTCTTGTTGTCACTCGGTTCGCGACATCGTACGAGTAGCCTGCTCCGGTTTTTCAAGGGAGGACAAAAGAACAGCAACAGCAAGGAGGCTATCATGCCTATCGTTATGGCGTGCCTCAGCATGAGTAAAGGAAAGGTAGGAGCGCTGATCGTAATCGAAAAGAACTTTCCGCTGGATGACATTGCCCGGACGGGAGATATCATCGATGCCAACATCAACCAGCGGCTTATCGAGAATATCTTTTTCAAAAATAGTCCGCTGCACGACGGAGCCATGATTATCAGCAACAAGCGCATCAAGGCGGCCGGATGTATTCTTCCGGTATCGCACAACCTGAACATTCCGAAGGAACTGGGATTGCGCCACCGCGCCGCTCTGGGTATCTCGCAGGAAACTGATGCCATGGCGATTATTGTTTCCGAAGAGACCGGTGGTATATCCATCGCCTATCAGGGAGAATTCCACCTGCGTCTTACGGCAGAAGAGCTGGAACGTATGCTGACCAACGACGACGAAGCCTGAAATCAATTCAGCATCAGGCTCATGTACGGATGAAGATCGTGCAGGATAAAAGCTGTCAGTTCACTGATTGTGAATGTAACATACGTTTGTCCTTCCTGCATATCCCGTGACATCTTTCCCGGAAGTATAGTATAATAACCGTTATTCTGAGGGATAACCTCATCGCCCGTTACGCGGATATACAATCCTTCTCCACGATAAACAGCAGAAAAGACCTTCAGGCAAGAAGCGACATCTATCAGACGAGCCATGCCCAGCTCGTGCATTTCGTCGGCACGTGGCACGATGCACTCCACACGTTCTGCACGATAAGCACCTGCAAGCTGACGCAATACCTCGGCAAAATCGGCCTCATCCGACAGCAGAATCTCTTTGATGGATAGTGTTTTCCCGTCCATCAGGCAGAAAACAAGCCCCGACATCACCCCGTTTTTGTCGACACTCCACACATCTCCCTTGCTCAAAGCAAGATCGGACAATACCACGTGGAAGTCATCGGGCGTATGTTGTACACAGCACGGGCGCTTGTTCATTTGTTCATAAAAGTAGGGATAAATGTGTTCTTCCGGAGTTTTCAACAAATCTATCCTACTCATTTTCAGAGAGGATACAGAGTTATTAACAGGTTGTTCATAACTGTTGATAACTTTTTTCACCAAGCCATAATGGAAACAAGTTGCATACCCCGAGCAGGCATAATACCCTTTCAACCATTCTTCGGCAGGAATCAAGGTGGCAAACATCACTCCTTCGGCAAACATGGCACTATGTGTTTCCTGAAGCAAGCGCCTCATGGCTCCTTTTGCCCGATAATTGGGATGCGTACATGCTCCTGAAATATACGAAGTTGCTACCGTCTGCCCGCAAAAGGTCATGGGATACGGGATCATCTGAAGTGCAGAAATCACCTTTCCGTCTTCTTCTATTACCTTATTAATCTTATCGGTATAACGCAGGCGGAAATACAAATCGATGAAAGCATCGTCATCATCGAAACAGGTTTTCCACAACTGTCTGACTTGTTCTTTGGTACTCATTGTAACTCGACGATGTATTTTTCGAGAAGAGTTTCCGGGCAATAAGACAGCTTTGCCTTACGCAATCCCTCCAGTCCGAGGTCTTCCTCCCGGTTAATATAAATATACTGTTCCGGAATATGACCGGCAAACTCATAATTAATCATGGCATATGCGCCCTCGATGTCTGTATTTGCCTTCTCCACACACGTATCAAATGTTTCATTGTTGATGGGAGCTCCAAAGGTAAAGGCTACGATTTTTCCACCGACATGCAGAACTCCTCCCTGCAAGTCAAGCTCACTGATATGCTTCAGCGCATCGGTCATGGATCGGCGTTCGGCTATCAGTGCTTCATTTTCGGCACAATCGTTCGCCTTGCACCACTCGCTTTCCAGACGAAGGCACTCTGGAACCAGTTCCGGTGTCAGCTCCTTATATTCATAATCAGGATACGATGCCTTAAACTTATTGATATGATTACGTTTTGCCTGGTATTTCTTTCCGCGAAGCGTAGCCAGATCAGAACGAAGATATACATAGTCAAAATAATCACGGTCGGCAGTAAACGTAAAACGTTCGGGGAAAGCTGTTTCCAGTTCCGCACGCATGCTGCTGCACACTCCTAACAAACGGAAGCGAGCTCCCTCGTTTCGTGCATCCTCTATCAAGGCTTCAATAATTTTATGTATATCACCTTCTCCCACCGGCATCATATAAGCCAGTTCATTATCTGCATAAAAACGAAACAGCAAAAAGCCGTTCAGTTCAGCAATCTCCGTACGATACAGAAATCGCCAGCTATACAAATTGGAAAAAGAAAGATCGCAGTTACGACGTTTGCTCTTTAAGGTATACCGCTGTACGGTAGCCTTGTCTTCCAGTTCTATAGGTTTAAATGGTATCATATCTGTTCTTTATTTATAAAATGCACTATTGCTCAAAAAAAACGTACCGATATCCTTCAAAAACATCGGCACGTTTCCATGCAAATATACTCACTTTAAATATTACTATTTTAATAAAGTCCCAGCAAATGCAAGATAGTCGGAGTCAGCAAAGCAGTCAGAATACCGTTCAGTGTCAGTCCCAAACTGGCATAAGCTCCATACTTTCCACTTACTTCCATGGCACGTGACGTACCTACGGCATGCGAAGCTGTTCCCATCGACAAGCCCTGCGCAATAGGACTTCCTACACGTCCTACCTGCAAGACCTTAAATCCGCAGATAGCTCCGAACAATCCTACGACAATCACTACGGCTGCCGTCAATGAAGGAATGCCTCCCACAGCTCCCGAAACCTCCATGGCAATCGGGGTAGTCACTGATTTCGGTGCCAGAGACATGATTACTTCAGGAGAAGCCCCCATTACTTTAGCTATAATCGTAACCGAAACCAGCCCGACAACACAGCCTGCTAATTGAGAAACAATTATCGGCATCAATTGTTTTTTAATCATGCGCAATTGTAAGTACAAAGGTACTCCCAATGCGACCACTGCCGGTTTCAGCCAGAACTCAATCAGAGAACCCGCCTCTGAATATTTATCATACGAGATATTTGTCAACTTCAAAAAACAAATCAGCAAAGCAATTGCTATCAATATCGGATTAAGAATAATCAATCCGGTTTTCTTCTGCAACTGTTTGGAAAGAAAGAAGAATCCAAACGTAATAGCAAGCAGAAAGAACTTACTTTCTAAATATTCCATACTTACGAACCAATTGATGAACCCAACCTGTTACAACTAACACTAATACAGTACTAACCAACGTAGCAACCACAATAGGCCAGAACTCTGCCGAAATGATGTCGAAATACAACATCAGAGCGACTCCCGAAGGAACAAAGAAAAAACCCAGGTTTGCAACCAAGAAATCGGACAAGCCTTGTACCCACTGAAGCTTTATCCAACCTAACTGTAAGAATAACGTAAGTAAAAGCATGCCGATTATACTCGACGGCAGCTTAATCCCCGTCAGGTAAACTATCAGTTCACCTAACGCCAAACATCCAAAAAGGATAGAACATTGACGAATCATACCTATATAAAATAATACCTTGAAAACGGCTGTAAAGTTATATAATAGGATAAAACGCTGTACCGAAAGCACCATTTTTTATTTCTCCTGCCATTAAACATAAGTTTTTTGCATACTTTAGGAGAAAAAAAACACGCTTTTGCAAACTTGATATTACAAAAATGAGTACTTTTGCAATGCGATATACATTTTTTGTTACCGTACACGATAAAAAGAATCACATATAATAAAATAATTCATAAACTCATGGATTTAATTAATCAAATCGTTGAACGCGCTAAAGCAAACAAACAGCGCATTGTACTTCCGGAAGGAACTGAAGAACGTACTTTAAAAGCTGCCAATCAGATATTGACAGATGGTGTAGCCGACCTGATTCTGTTGGGTAACCCTGATGAAATTATGAGCCTTGCAAAAGAATGGGGCTTAGGAAATATCCACAAAGCAACTATTATCGACCCGGAAAATCATCCGAAAAAAGAAGAATATGCACAGCTATTGTGTGAGCTCCGTAAGAAAAAAGGTATGACTATCGAAGAAGCTCGCAAACTGGTTCTTAATCCATTGTACTTGGGCTGTCTGATTATCAAGTCGGGCGATGCTGACGGTCAGCTGGCTGGTGCACGCAACACTACAGGCGATGTATTGCGTCCTGCACTGCAAATCATCAAAACAGCTCCGGGCATTACTTGTGTTTCAGGTGCCATGCTGTTGCTGACTCACGCTCCTGAATGTGGTGACAACGGTGTCCTGGTTATGGGTGACGTAGCTGTTACTCCGGTTCCTGATGCAAATCAGTTGGCTCAGATTGCAATTTGTACAGCACAAACTGCCCAGTCTGTTGCCGGATTAGACCCACGTGTAGCTATGTTAAGCTTCTCAACAAAAGGTTCTGCTAAGCACGAAGTAGTAGACAAAGTAGTAGAAGCATTGAAAATTGCTAAAGAAATGGATCCTTCATTGAAGATAGACGGCGAACTTCAGGCCGATGCAGCTCTGGTTCCAAGAGTAGGTGCCAGCAAAGCTCCAGGTTCAGAAATCGCAGGAAGAGCCAATGTATTGGTTGTTCCGTGTCTGGAAGTTGGTAACATCTCTTATAAGTTGGTTGAACGTCTGGGACACGCTACAGCAATTGGTCCTATCCTGCAAGGTATCGCACGTCCGGTTAACGATTTGTCACGCGGATGTTCTGTCGACGACGTATACAAAATGATTGCTATCACAGCCAATCAGGCTATTGCAGCTAAAGCTCAATAACAGAACTTATTTATAACATTGTCATTCAGGCGTCATTCCATTCAATCTCGTTCTGAATGACAAATGTTTTTATTTCACATCAATAAAAATATTAAAATTCATATATGAAAGTATTAGTACTCAACTGCGGTAGTTCATCTATCAAATACAAACTGTTCGAAATGACTACCAAAGAAGTCCTCGCACAAGGAGGTATCGAAAAAATCGGTCTGCCGGGTTCTTTCCTGAAGCTGACTTTGCCTAATGGAGAAAAGAAAATCCTCGAAAAGGACGTACCTGAACACACAACCGGCGTACAGTTTATTTTCGACACTTTGACTAATGCCGAATACGGAGCTGTAAAAAATCTGCACGAAATCAAGGCTGTAGGTCATCGCGTTCTGCACGGAGGTACAAAATTCAGCGGTTCTGTATTGATTAACGACGCCGTTATTGCAGCAGTAGAGGAATGCTGTGACCTCGGTCCGTTGCACAATCCTGCAAACCTGAAAGGTATTTATGCCGTACAGAAACTGTTGCCGGAAGTTCCTCAGGTAGCTGTATTTGATACCGCTTTCCATCAGACTATGCCTGATTACGCATATCTGTATGCAATACCTTATAAATATTTCGAAAAATACGGTATCCGCCGTTATGGTTTCCACGGAACTTCTCATCGTTACGTTTCAAAACGTGTATGCGAATTTTTGGGTATTCCTCAGGAAGGCTCTAAGATTATTACTTGCCACATCGGAAACGGTGGCTCTATCGCAGCCGTAAAAGACGGTAAATGTATCGATACAACAATGGGATTGACACCTCTGGAAGGTCTGATGATGGGTACACGTAGTGGTGACATCGACGGTGGTGCAATCACTTACATCATGAAGAAAGAAGGTCTGACTCCGGATGAGATGTCTACCCTGCTGAACAAGAAGAGCGGCGTGCTGGGTATGTTCGAAAAATCAAGCGACATGCGTGAACTGGAAGACGCAGTAGCAAGAGGAGAAGAACGTGCTATCCTGACAGAAAACATGTACTTCTACCGTATCACCAAATACATCGGTGCATACGCAGCAGCAATGGACGGTGTAGATGTAATCTTGTTCACCGGTGGTGTTGGTGAAAATCAGGCTACAGCTCGTGCCGGTGTTTGTAAGACACTGGGTTACCTGGGTGTCAAGATCGATCCGGAAAAGAACAAAGTTCGCAGCAAAGAAGCCATCATTTCTACCGATGACTCAAAAGTGAAGGTTGTAGTTATCCCGACCGATGAGGAATTGATGATTGCAACAGATACAATGAACATCCTGAACGACATGAACAAATAAGGAACAGCTTACCCTTAAATAGCTTAAAAAAGAGGATATTCCCCATGAGTTTTCTTATCTTTGCAGCGAGCAAAACGTAAAGAGAAGATAACTTTACAAGGAATATCCTCTTTTTTTATGCTATTCAAACAACAAGAAACACTCCTTATTATGAAAAAGAAAATCGTAACTTTTGGCGAAATTATGCTTCGCCTGACTACCCCCGACAATCTACGTATGCAACAAAGCCGGGAATTTCTGGTAAATTACGGTGGCAGTGAAGCCAATGTGGCTATTTCCATTGCCAATTTCGGCGGAGATGTAGAATATATAACCCGCCTTCCCGACAACGCATTGGGAGAAACTTGTCTGGCAGAATTGCGTTCACACAATATCGGTACCCAACACATTCTGATAGGCGGACGCCGTTTAGGTACCTACTACATGGAAAAAGCAGCTGCCATGCGTAACTCAAAAGTCATCTACGACCGCGAAGGTTCTGCCTTCTCTGAACTGAAACCCGGTATGATAGACTGGCGCACCATCTTCAGCGATGCAGCCATTTTTCACTGGTCGGGTATCGATGCTGCACTGACTCCCGGACTGGCAGACGTATGTAAGGAAGCAATAACCATTGCTAAAGAAATGGGATTGACCATTTCGTACGACATTAATTACCGCAAGAATCTCTGGAACTACGGAAAAAGCGCACAGGAAGTACTTCGTCCGCTGATGGTAAGCAGTGATATCATGTTCGGTAGCGAAGGAGAATATGCCCTGCTGACAGGTATTCCGGCACCGGGGTTCAAGGCAACCAAGAGTGGAGATACTTACGATATTAAAGCATATGAAGAATTCTGCAAGGCAATCAGCCAGCAGATTCCAAACTGCAAGTACATCTATATCGCCTTACGTAACGTCATGAGTTCCGAACATCACACCTTTGCAGGAGTACTTTACTCGCACGGCACCATGAAATATACACGCGTATTCGATATCGACAACGTAATCGACTGTGTAGGTGTGGGTGATGCCTTCTGCGGTGCCATGCTATATGCCCAGCACGCTTACGAAGACGAACAGAAACGTGTAGATTTCTCAACAGCCGCTTCGGTATTGAAAAATACCATTGCCGGCGACTATAACATCGTAAAGGTATCCGAAGTAGAAGGCTTGCTGGCTAAACATGAAAGCGGAGAGGTAGCCCGATAAGGCAATGTACATACACTTACGAGATTACACATCTGTATAATAAAAAGAACCATATCACTACTCATAAACAGAGTTTGATATGGTTCTTTCATGTTTTAACCAGTTACGTTCTGTATCTCTTATCTCACAGAAGTTTCTCCTTCGATATATTGTTCCAGAAACATAGATTCCCCGTCGAATACCGCATACGAAAATTCACTGATCCAGTCACCCAGAATCATCATTCGCGACGAACGGCTCAGCATCAGGTCGAGTACAATGTGACGGTGTCCATAGATAAAGTAATTGATATCAGGGTGCATTTTCAGATATTCCTTGGTAAACAATACCAGCGGTTCCTTGTCCTCACCCATATATTCCGGTTCTTTTCCGTCCTTCCGCTTCATACGACTGTGCTTTGCCCACTCCAGTCCGAAGTCGATACTCCAGCGGGGATGCAGCATGGAGAACAGGCGTTGCAACGTTTTACTATGAAACATAGCGCGCAGCAACTTAAACTTATGATCGTTATCACCCAGCCCGTCGCCATGCGCCAGGAAAAACTCCTTGCCATAAATCTCACACGTCAGCGGTTCACGATGAATAATAACCCCACATTCCTTTTCCAGATAGTCGCCGCACCAGATATCATGGTTGCCGATAAAGAAATGCACCTCTACTCCCAGATCTGTCAACTCGGATATTTTTCCCAAGAAACGGGTATACCCTTTCGGAACGACCAGCTTGAATTCGTACCAGAAATCGAACATGTCGCCCAGCAGATATACGGCTGCCGCCTGATGCTTGATACTGTCGAGAAAATTAACCAGCCGACGTTCCTGCGTACGACTATGCGCTATCGCACGTGAACCCAGATGAGCATCCGACAGAAAATAGACATTCTTCATCGCTTCCATAACTATTCTTTTTTATAGGAATCCCAGTTCCAGTTTGGCTTCTTCGGTCATCATGTCCTTATCCCATTCGGGTTCGAACACCAGATTGATTTGAGCAGCCTTCACACCTTCTACCGATTCTATTTTCTGACGAATATCTTCCATGATAAAATCGGCAGCCGGACAATTGGGAGCCGTCAGTGTCATATCAATCACCACCTCACCATCGTCCTTCAAATCTATCTTATATATCAAACCTAAATCGTATACATTGACCGGAATCTCCGGATCGTATACGGTTTTCAGCATTTCTACAATACCTTCTTCTATTTTCAGTTTTGTTTCGTTATCCATAAAGCATGCTTTTAGTTACATCTGCAAATGTAATAAAAAAATGGAATAACCGAAAAACAGTCACAACCTTCCCTCGTCGCAATAACTGTAATAATCCCCGTCGGTTATCACCAGATGATCGAGCAGGCGGATGTTCATCAGCTCGGCAGCACGCCGTACAGCCTCCGTCAGCCGGTCGTCGTCACGGCTGGGAGAGGTATTTCCCGAAGGATGGTTATGACAAAGCACCATCGATACCGCACGTTTCAACAAAGCTTCACGCAAAATACAGCGGACATCCACCTGTGTGGAAGCCAGTCCGCCATGACTGATACGAATACGGTCTATTACCTTCGACGACTGGTTAAGCAACAACACCCAGCATTCCTCCACCGGGAGGTCACACATCAGCGGATAAAACACTTCGTATATGTCTTTGGAACATCTCACTTGCCGACGTTCCAGAGGTTCTTCCTCCATCCGTCGCCTGCCAATCTCCGAAGCAGCCAGAATTGTGACAGCCTTTGCCGGACCTATTCCCTTGTAGCGGCAAAGCTCCTCGATAGTTGTCTTTCCCAGTTCACTCAAGCTGTTGCGGTGGTCGCCCAGCACTTTCCGCATCAGCTCCACCGCCGACTCTTCCGTATTACCCGAACCAATCAGGATTGCCAGCAGTTCGGCATTCGACAACGCCGCAGCGCCATGCTGCATCATTTTCTCACGCGGGCGGTCTTCTTCCGCCCATTGGTTGATAGTCAGTTTGTTTTCCATTTACTCATAAAAGTTCTTCTCGAAGGCGGAAAAGGCTCCCTTGCCTCGCACACAGCGTTTCCACCATGCCGACAAGAAGCCGGTTCCATACCCCGTCAACTGTATAAACGCAGCAATGACGGATAATATACCGATATACAAACTTTTATTTTGTATGGAAGAATCAATGAATATAATCACAGCAAACAAGGCAAGCAGCAAAAGTGCCCACGGACACACCAGCGAAGCAAGCAGTACCAACACCACACCTACCGTAAAAACGGCAGGAAGCATGTGTACCAGTTTAAGCGACTCCGGGTATTTCTTATACAGATTGATGCGTGCGATACCCGAATTGTGCACCTGTTTGAAGAACTTTTTCAGGTCGGTACGACGCTTGTGCCATACCCATGCTTCGGGAAACAAGCGGCAACGATACCCTCCTTTAAAGATACGTATACTGAAATCAATGTCTTCGCCAAAACGCATTTTCGAGAAACCTCCCAGCGCACGATACACCTCGGCACGCACGCCCATATTGAAACTGCGCGGATAAAACTTATCCATTTTCTTCTTTCCCCCGCGGATGCCTCCCGTAGTAAAGAAAGAAGTCATGGCATAGTTGATTGCCTTTTGGGTAGGCGAGAAAGAATCGTGCGCACGGTCCGGTCCGCCGAAAGCATCGGCAGGCTGACGCTTCAGTTCTTCGTCGACGGCAGCCAGATAACCCGGCGGCAGCACACAATCCGAATCCAGAATGAGCAGATACTCTCCCCGACTGCGTTCAGCCCCGAAGTTGCGGGTCTGCCCCGGTCCGGAGTTAGGCTTATTATAATAATGTACATCCAGTTGCGTACGGTATTTCTCCACTACCTGCTCACAAGGTACGGACGATCCGTCTTCCACAACCAGCACTTCAAAATCATCCAGCGTCTGTTCCGTAAGGCTTTGCAGCAGTTCATCCACTTCGTCGGGACGATTGTATACGGGAATAATAAAAGAATATCTCATAGTCTGTTCGTTCGGTTTATTTTACAAAGATACGTCTTTCTTGAAAGTATGCTGAACTTTAGCGGAGTTTCTTCAACATTTTCCGCATACACAATGAACTGTTTCTGAAAGCCTGCCGGGTTCCGGATATTTTTTGTACAAAGTTTTTTGGATTTTGTACAAAAAATAAAAAAACGTCCCGACATTTTCCGGGAAAGACGACGGACAGCCGACAACATCGCCGGCAAGAGTTTCTGTCAGTAACCAGCAAGCTGTTTTCCCCATCTTCAATGAAGAAAAAAGAAAAAAGAAGAAATTTTTATTTTTCCCTTGTTACAAAACATATAGCTTTACGTTTACCTTTTTGAAAACAATTCGTACGACCCGATTAACAAAGCATGAGTAAAGAAACACTGACATCGACTTTCACCGAGCTGAGAAACGGTTTTCTCAGACTGGCCATGCGCTTCCTGCCCAATAAGGAGGATGCCGACGATGCACTACAGGAGGCATTCTTCCGCTTGTGGAAGCATGCCGACCAGATCGGTTCGCGCGAAGAAGCAGAAGCTCTCACGGTAGTCACGGTAAAGAATTTGTGCATCGATACCTTGCGCAAGAAGAATCACCTGCCTACGGTGGAGCTGGACGAGAACCGGGATGATTCCATCTCCGATTCGGCAGCCGACAATCTGGAGAAAGAAGAACGATTCCGCATGGTGGAACGTATCATCAAACTCCGGCTGACACCTCTCCAGCAGCAGATTCTGCACATGAAGGAATACGACGGGAAGACGTACAGCGAAATAGCCGAAAGTCTGGGCATGCAGGAACCTGCCGTACGCATGCAACTGTCGAGAGCGAGAAAAGAAATCAGGGAATGTTACTTAAAACAAATGGAACGATGAAAGAATACGAACGGACTTTTCAACAGTGGAAGGAGCTGGCGGCACGGTATTTCGAGGCCGAAACGACCGATGCGGAAGAAGAGGCGCTGGCACGCTTTCTGGCTACTCCGGAGGCACAAGGCAAAGAGTTCGATGAACTTCGTGCCGTCATGGGATATGTCGCTACCGGACGCGCCGTACACCGCAAGCAGCGGACACGCAGCATACGGTTGCGGTACTATGCGGCAGCAGCGGCAGTTGCAGCCATCCTAATAATGGTAACCGCCTGGCAGTGGACGGAAAGGGCGAACGTATGCGTGGCCTATATCAACGGCGAACGCTGTACCGACAAGGAAATTGTACTGGCCGAGGCCCTGAAATCGGTGGAAAAGGTACGTCACGATTCACCCGAAGAAACCCTTCAGGGGCAGTTATCGGATATCTTCCAGACGCTGGAGGAAGGAGAATCTGCATCAGTTGACAATCAAAAATAAATAGATATATGATAAGACGATGGATTATAATATGGATGACTCTGCTGGTCGCACTGCCTTTATGGGCACAGAAAGGCATGCATGTAGAGTCCCTGTTCGGCGGTCGTTTCAAGCAAGACAAACGGGCGGTAGAAGTTCTTATCAAAGGTAAGGAACTGAAAAAGTACCACCTGACGCTTTTCCGCAGCCTGACGGTGACCGATGCTCCGGCGTTGTCGGAAGAAATCGAAGCACTCGTCAGCCAGGATGCCGCATCGGCTGTCGACAAGGAGGTGGGAACGGTAGGGAAACGGCTCTACTATGGTTTCTACTGTTTCCCGGCACGAGATGAAAGTTACCGGTACCTGTTTTACCGGAATGCCGCAATAGCTCCCGGCGGCAGCAAGAAACCGGAAGTGACTGTGGTATACATGGAGGGACAAGTCACGCTGGAAGAGCTGAAACAACTGTTCAAATAAAATGGTAATTCATAATACAACTGAAAATATGAGAAAAATATTTTTGCTGGCAGGACTCCTGCTGGCTGCGGCAAACGGATATGCCGGAAGTACAGACTCGCTGAAAGTAGAAAGTGTAGTAAGTGTGGAAAATCCGGAACGGGTAACCATTACGGAATCAGACAATCGTTTCAAGGTCGAAATAGAGGGTAAGAAAGGGAATCCTAACTTCCGTTACACCCGTGATGTGGAATTATCTCCTTCGGAAGTTTCCGTTACCAAGGAACGCAGCAGCAACTGGGATTTCAACATTCCGTTCAAAAAACGCACATCGGCCAAAAGAAACAAGCGGAATGAATTTCAGGTGAAAGACTTCAAGATAGGACTTTCCAGCGTGCAAGGAGCTCCCGATGGCATGGATGTGAACATGGGCTCATCGTGGGAAATCACCACTCCTACCTTCGGATGGGCCTATTACCCGTGGAATACAGAAACCTCCCTCTCCATCGGAGTTGCGTGCAGCTGGCGCAACTACCGGATGACGGGCAAGCAGCGTTTTATAAAAGATGCAGGAACCGATATATATATCGGCAGTTATCCGGAGGGAGCCGACATTCAGTTCTCACGTATCAAAGTATTCAGTTGGGCGTTTCCCGTTATGTTTACTCATGAGACGAAAAACGATTTCAGCTTCAGCGTAGGAGCCATCGTCAATTTCAACACGCATGCCAGTCTGAAAACACGGTATAAGCTGGAAGGACAGGAATACAAACTGACCGACAATAACATTCATCAGACTCCGGTTACAGTCGACCTCCAAGCCTCCATCAGCTACAAGTCTGTAGGATTCTACGTAAAATACAGCCCGTGCAAAGTACTCGACACAGCATACGGCCCCGAATTTACGGCATTGTCGGTAGGACTTATCCTGTTCTGACGATGAGCCGGCAATAAACCAAAAAGCCATTCCCGCTTCATTACAGGAATGGCTTTTCACCTATTATATATATCAGTCTGATAAATTATGCTTTTACACGACCTACGTAAGAACCATCGCGAGTATCAACTTCGATGATTTCGTCCTGATTGATGAACAAAGGCACACGTACAGTAGCACCTGTTTCAACAGTAGCAGGCTTAGTAGCGTTTGTAGCAGTATCGCCTTTCAGTCCCGGCTCTGTGTAAGTAACCTTCAACTGAACCTTAACCGGCAATTCAGCGAACAAGATAGTTTCAGTAGAAGCATCAGATACAACGTCTACTACCATTTCTTCTTTCAGGAAGTCAACACCTTCGATCAGATCGTGAGCGATAGGCACCTGTTCGTATGTTTCCTGGTTCATGAAGATATAATCTTCACCTTCCTTGTACAAATACTGGTACGGACGGCGTTCTACGCGTACATCTTCCAATTTTTCACCGATGTTGAAACGACGTTCCAATACATAACCATCAACAACATCTTTCAGTTTTGTACGCATGAAAGTGTTTCCTTTACCCGGTTTTACATGCAAAAAGTCGATACAGAAATACAGCTTTCCATCCATACGGATAGCTGTTCCGATCTTAATGTCTTGAGCATTAATCATAACTAAATCCTTTTATTATTATGTTATTATTGATTGTTGCGTAATAATTCGAGTGCAAAATTAATCTAAATCACGAAAAAACGCAAAAAGATTTGTCTAAAAATGATTTAGCTATTGGTTTATTTAAAAAAAGTCACTAATTTTGCAGCCCGAACGCATAGAATAATAACATAAATAGTATATACGAAAATGAAAAGAACTTACCAACCCTCTAACAGAAAGAGAAGAAACAAACACGGTTTCCGCGAAAGAATGGCAACTGCAAACGGTCGCCGAGTATTGGCTGCACGTCGTGCTAAAGGTCGTAAAAAACTGACTATATCAGACGAATACAACGGCGTTAAAGCATAAGAACGTTAGACAGAAAGATTTAAGAGAGCCGCAAGATGCTGAGATAGCGTTTTGCGGCTTTTCTTTTCACAAAGCATAGCGGAAAAGAAAAAATTGTATCTTTGCAAAAATTATATAGCTGAATAATATGGTGACACTGAAAGATTTCTTTTCATTCAAGAATAACCGTTTTTTCTGGCTCAACATCATCGGTATGGTGGTAGCCATTGTTGTTATCGTATACGGTACGTTGTGGGGACTTGACATCTATACTCATCACGGAGAATCGTATGTAGTGCCCAACATTAAGAATAAGGAGTTAAGCCAGGCGCAGATATTGCTGAACCAGCAATCCATGCAAGGCGTAGTAATAGATTCGAATTATGTAAAGGAACTGCCCGCGGGCATCGTTCTCGACCAGACTCCGGCTGGAGGAATGCGGGTAAAGAAGGGAAGAACCATCTACCTGACCATCAATACCAACGAGGTTCCTAAGGTGAAAATTCCCGATGTCATCGACAACAGCTCCATGCGTCAGGCTGCCGCCAAGCTGAAAGCCATGGGATTCCGCCTGACGGAACCCGAAATGGTAGCAGGAGAACAAGACTGGGTATACGGCATCAAGTACAGAGGACGTTCGCTGAAAGCAGGCGACAAAGTACCGAGCGAAGCGCTGCTGACGCTGTGTATCGGCAGCACGCAAATACGTGATTCGCTGAGCATGGACTCACTTAATATGCAAATAGAAATGGATGCAGCGGGAGAAGAGGCTCCTACTGTAGACGATTCGTGGTTCTAAAAGATTCAACAAGTTCAAGACAACGAATGGCAGAAGATTATATAAACGAACTGGACGACTCGCTGGATGATGTAGAGCCGGTAGAGCGTTCCTCCGAATTATACGAGCACTTCCGTGTAGTAGTAGATAAAGGACAGACACCGGTGCGCATTGACAAGTATCTGTTCGAGCGCATCGTGAATGCTTCGCGCAACCGTATTCAGGCGGCGGCCGATGCGGGGTTTGTCATGGCAAACGGCAAGCCGGTAAAAAGCAGCTACAAGGTAAAGCCGCTCGATGTGCTGACCGTCATGATGGACCGTCCACGCTACGACAATGATATTATTCCCGAGGATATTCCGCTGAACATTGTTTACGAGGATGATGACCTGATGGTCATCAACAAACCTGCGGGACTGGTAGTACATCCGGGGTGCGGAAATTATCACGGCACGCTGGTGAATGCCATTGCCTGGCATCTGCGTGACGTACCTTCCTACGATCCAAACGACCCGCAGGTGGGACTGGTTCACCGTATCGACAAGGACACTTCGGGATTGCTGGTTGTGGCCAAGACTCCCGATGCAAAGACCAGCCTGGGATTGCAGTTCTACAACAAAACCACCAAGCGCGAATATAATGCACTGGTGTGGGGCATCATCGATGAAGATGAAGGTACCATCACCGGAAACATCGGACGTAATCCCAAAGACCGCATGCAGATGGCTGTCATGAGCGACCCTACTCAGGGTAAACATGCTGTGACTCATTATCAGGTACTGGAGCGTCTGGGTTATGTCACACTGGTAAAGTGTGTGCTGGAAACCGGACGTACCCATCAGATTCGTGTACACATGAAGCACATCGGACACGTATTGTTCAACGATGAGCGTTACGGTGGTCACGAAATACTGAAAGGTACTCACTTCAGCAAGTACAAACAATTTGTAAACAACTGCTTCGAGATTTGTCCCCGTCAGGCACTTCACGCCAAAACGCTGGGATTTGTTCATCCGCGTACAGGCAAAGAGATGTTCTTTACATCCGAATTGCCCGAAGACATGACCCGTCTGCTGGACAAATGGAGAACATATATAAGTAACAGAGAAGAATAACAAACAAATTATGAAACGCATCATTGCTATTGTTGCCGGAGGAGATTCTTCGGAACATGATGTCTCCATGCGTAGCGCAGAAGGCATATACTCTTTTATCGACAAAGATAAGTACACCTTATATATAGTAGAGCTCACCAAGAAAAAATGGGAGGCTTTGTTGCCCGACGGCAGTCGTGCACCGATAGACAAGAACGATTTCAGCTTCAGTCACGACGGTCAGAAGGTAAAACCCGACTTTGCATACATTACCATTCACGGTACTCCGGGAGAAAATGGTATTCTGCAAGGCTATTTCGAACTGCTGGGTATCCCCTACTCTACTTGCGACGTGCTGGTTTCGGCCATGACATTCAGCAAATTCACACTGAACCAGTACCTGAAAGGTTTCGGTGTACGTGTAGCCGAATCGCTGCTGGTAAATAAACGCCACGGCATAAGCGATCAGGATGTCATCGAGAAAATTGGTCTTCCCTGCTTTATCAAGCCTAATGCCAGTGGCTCCAGCTTCGGAGTAACAAAGGTAAAGACAGCCGACCAGATACAGCCTGCCCTGAAAGAGGCCTTTGCCGAATCGGACGATGTCATGATTGAGGCTTTCATGGATGGTATTGAACTTGCCAACGGCTGCTACAAGACCAAAGACAAATCGGTTGTCCTTCCCATTACCGAAGTTGTCAGCAAAAATGAGTTCTTCGACTATAATGCAAAATATAAAGGCGAAGTGACTGAAATCACTCCGGCACGCCTTAGCCCGGAACTGACCGACCGTGTACAGAAACTGACTTCGGCTATCTACGACATACTGGGCTGCAAGGGTATTGTACGCGTGGACTACATCATCACGGAAGGAGAAAAAATCAACATGCTGGAAATCAATACCACTCCGGGCATGACAGCTACCAGCTTCATCCCGCAGCAGGTTCGTGCCGCCGGCATTGACATCAAGAATGTCATGACAGATATTATCGAAGATTCATTTCAAAAATAACCGGAAATTCCGTATATTTGAACATTGACTTATAAAACAGAAAAACATGAACATACCTGCCGAGTTTGACGAAATCCGTCCCTATTCTCCCGAAGAGCTTCCACAGATCTTCAAGGAGTTGTTAGCCGATCCCTCATTTCAGGCAGTGCTGACAAATATCATTCCCGGGGTACCTGTTGAAATGCTTGCTGCAAAGCTGTATCAATGTAAGACGAATCTGGATGTACAGAAGACATTTTTCCACAAACTGCTCCACGATATCATCGACAAGTACAGCGATGGTTTCGACATGGACACATCTTCGCTGAGTGATAAGAGCCGGAATTATACTTTCGTTTCGAATCACCGCGACATTGTTTTAGACCCGGGATTTCTGTCTGTCGGACTTTTAGACAATCATTTTCCGACAACCGTAGAAATTGCCATCGGCGATAATCTGCTGATCTTCCCATGGATCAAGAAACTGGTACGTATAAACAAGGCATTTATCGTACAGCGTGCCCTTTCGATGCGCCAGATGCTGGAATCATCGGCTCGCATGTCGCGTTACATTCATTTTGCGATTACGCAAAAAAAGGAAAACGTATGGATTGCCCAACGGGAAGGAAGAGCCAAAGACTCGAACGACCGGACACAGGACAGCGTATTGAAAATGCTTGCCATGGCGGGCGAAGGTGATATCATCGACCGGTTGAAAGAACTGAATATCGTTCCTACTGCCTTATCGTATGAATATGATCCGTGTGATTATCTGAAAGCGCAGGAGATGCAGCAGAAGCGTGATATCGAAGGGTTCAAGAAAAGTCAGGAAGACGACCTGAACAATATGCAGACAGGTATATTCGGTTACAAGGGAAGAGTACATTTCCAGACAGCTCCCTGCATCAACGAAGAACTGGAAGCCTTGCGAGGACTCCCTAAAACGGAAGTGTTCTCCAAGATATCCGAACTGATTGATGTGCATATCCACCGCAATTACCGTATCTATCCGGGAAATTATGTGGCATGCGATCTGCTGGAAGGCGGACAAACTTTTGCCAGTCATTATACAAATGACGATAAGGTGCGCTTCGAAAATTACTTGCAGAAGAAACTGGATATGATTCAGTTGCCCAACAAGGACGAAGCCTTCCTGCGCCGTTGTATGCTGACAATGTATGCCAATCCGGCACTCAACCACCAGAAAGCTCTGAACGTATGAAACAAGCGATAGCAATAGTTCTTCTTCTTTGCATGCTTCTTTGGGAAGGATGCAAGGAAGAAGACTATGTATACCCCAGCGTGGTAACCGAATTTATCGGTGTACAGACTGACCATGAGGGAACCATCTCACAACTGGTTGCAGATAACGGAACCGTATATCCTGTACTTCAGCGTGACGGTCTGGGAGGACTGGTAGCCGATACACTCTATCGTACTGTATCTATTTATGAGCCTATCGTACAGGAAGAAGGAAAAGAAACCGCCGCCCAACTGTATTCATGTCAGCTTGTTTTATCGATGGATCCGGTTGCTGAAGCCGCTTTCAAAGGAAACATCAAAACCGATCCGGTAGATATACAAAGTATCTGGCTGTCGGGCAACTATGTGAATATGATACTGCTGGTACAGTATAAGGACCAGACTCATGCATATCATTTCATTGATGAAGGCTTTACTCCCAACGAAGACGGTACACAGACACTGAACCTGCGCCTGTACCACGACCGGAGGAACGATTATGAAGCGTTTACCAAACAAGTATACTTGTCGGTCCCGCTCAAGAATTATTTGCAATTGTTGAGAAAAGGCGATAAAATCCGCTTTAGCCTCAATACTTACAAGGAGCAAGAAACCTATCGGGAATTTGATTACCAATAAACAGTAAACACTATGATTAAGAGCATTTACTTTATGTTTTTTGTATGCGCCTGCCTGTTCGGGTTATTCGCATGCAGCGCCAAATCACAAGATAAATTCAAGAACCTGTCATCCGATGACTTCGAAAAACTGATTCAGGACGAAAATATTCAGCGGGTGGACGTACGTACTGTAGCCGAATATAGTCAGGGACATATTCCGGGTAGCCTGAACATCAATGTTCTGGACGAAAAATTTGCAGCAGAAGCAGATGAACTACTCGACAAGGAACGCCCGGTGGCTGTGTACTGCAAGAGCGGAAGAAGAAGTCGTAATGCAGCACGTATCTTGACTAAAAAAGGGTTTAAGGTTTACAACCTGGATAAAGGATTCGAAAACTGGAAGGAATCTGGTAAAGACATCGAACTCTAAAAAAATACACATGCGGACATTTACGGGAAATATCTGAACTTTCCACGCAAATGTCCGCATGTCTTTTTATCATAATACCGACTTACTTCAACGACTGAAGCATACGTTTCAATACAACAGTAGCCGAAATTTCGCGATTGGCTGCTTCCGGAATAACCAGCGAAGTAGGTGCTTCTATCACATCATCTGTCACAATCATGTTACGGCGCACCGGCAGACAGTGCATAAAGTAAGCATTGTTTGTTACAGCCATGTGAGCAGTATCTACCGTCCAACTCATATCCTTACTCAGAATCTTACCGTAATCGGCAGGATTTGTCACTCCCGGACAAGCCCAGTTCTTGGCATAAATAAAATCTGCCCCTTCGAAAGCTTTCATCTGATCGTATTCTACATGTGCCCCACGCACAAATTTCGGATCAAGTTCATAACCTTTAGGATGAGTAATCACAAAATCTACATCCGCCTCATTCATAAAATCAGCAAATGAGTTAGGTACAGCCTGTGGCAGTGCACGAGGGTGAGGGGCCCATGTCAACACAACTTTCGGACGTTCTTTCTTTTTGTACTCTTCAATGGTAATCAAGTCGGCAAATGCCTGCAACGGATGTCCGGTTGCTGCTTCCATCGAAAACACCGGTTTGCCGGAGTACTGAATGAACTGATTCAAGATTTTTTCTGTATAATCATCTTCACGACTTTCGAAACGGGCAAACGAACGTACACCGATGATGTCGCAATAAGAAGCCATTACAGGAATAGCTTCAAGCAGATGTTCACTCTTGTCACCATCCATCACGACTCCACGTTCTGTTTCCAGCTTCCAAGCTCCCTGATTTACATCGAGGACAATCACATCCATACCTAAGTTACGTGCCGCTTTCTGCGTACTAAGGCGGGTACGCAAGCTGTTGTTAAAGAAAATCAGCAAACAAGTGCGATGCTTGCCCAGCGATTCATATTTATAACGGTCCTTCTTTATTTCGAAAGCTTCTGCAAGGGCGGTCTTCAAATCACCCAGATCGAATACATTTGTATAGGTTTTCATACGATCTATTGTATATAAATTAATATTAGTACGGCAAATATACTATAAAAATACAATATAATAGTATATCATTTCGAATTCTTGCAAAAATATTCTATTTACGAATTTGTCCGTTGCCTTCAATCAGCCACTTATAAGTAGTTATTTCTCGCAATCCCATCGGTCCGCGTGCATGTAATTTCTGGGTACTGATACCTATTTCTGCTCCTAATCCAAACTGTGCACCGTCTGTAAATGAGGTAGGTGCATTGGTATATACACAAGCCGCATCGACCATAGCAGAGAAATAACCGGCAGCCTTTTTATCTTCGGCAACAATACATTCGCTATGTTTCGAACCGTATGTATAAATATGCGACACGGCTTCATCTATATCGGCTACCGTCCGCACTGCCATTTTATAATCGAGAAACTCTGTCCCGTAACTGTCGGCTGTAGCATGACAAAGCAATTCTGACGGATAATGACCATCCAAGGCTTTATAAGCAGCCTCATCGGCATAAATCGTAACTTTACTATCCTGAAGAGGAGCACATAAAGCTGGTAAATCTGCCAGTCGGGATGCATGAACCAACAGGCAGTCGAGTGCATTGCATACGCTGACACGACGGGTCTTTGCATTGTTGACAATAGCTGCTCCCTTTACAACATCACCCGAGGCATCGAAATAAGTATGACAAACACCAGCTCCTGTTTCTATAACCGGAATGGTGGCTTCCCGACGTACATAGTTAATCAGATTGCTGCTGCCACGCGGAATAATCAAATCAACCAGTCCTTCGGCGTGAAGTAATTCGGCTGTTGCCTCACGACTTGCAGGCAGTAACTCTACTACATGTGTATCTATTCCCAGTTGTGCCAAGACTTCGTGTATCACTTTTACTATTGCCCGGTTCGAACAGTCGGCATCACTTCCACCTTTCAGCACACATGCATTTCCACTTTTCAGGCAAAGCGAAAAGACATCGAAACTGACATTGGGACGTGCTTCATAAATAATGCCGATAACCCCGAAAGGAACACTTACTTTCTTCAGATGCAACCCGTTCGGACGAACGGTTTCCTCCAAGATTCTGCCAAGTGGGGAAGGCAGAGCTGCCACATTCCGCATATCGGATGCAATTCCTTCCAAACGTTCTTCCGTCAGCTTCAGCCTGTCGTACTTCGGGTTTGCAGGATCCATCCGCTGAAGGTCCTCCCGATTGGCTTCCAGTATTTCTCTACTATGCTTCACGGCTGCATCTGCAACTGCAAGCAACACCTTGTTTATCTGTTCTTCGTCCAACAATGCCAGCCGGCGGGAAGCCTGACGGACATCGTGTAAAACTTCATTTATATTCATACGACTATTTGTTACTCAATACAATGATTATCTGCAAAAATATCATTATTTCCATGATTTCAATTCTTTTCTTTATTTTTATATAAGATATTACGAAAACTTTCTTATCTTTGGATAAACATACAGAGAGTATCAACCCTTTTTATTAACCACTAAAACAACGAGCTATGGAAACTAAAACGTACGGATCACTGGTAGAAGTTTTCAGAGGCAGCCTCTGGGAAGCAGAATTAATAAAAGGTTTGTTAGAATCAGCCGGAGTATCAGCTATGCTGAAGAATGAAACATTATCAGCTGTCACCTCTCCTTATTTACCAACGGGAGATGTACTGGTAATGGTTAATAAAGAGGAAGAAGTTTATGCTAAAAAAGTAGTATTGGAAAGAAAAGTATGAAAAGAAAGATCTTTGCAGCGATGGCTGTTCTGGCTTTTTCAGCATTCAGCATGAATGCACAAACATTAAAATCAACTACATGGAAAGCCTACGGGGTTAGTTTTAAAGCTCCCGCAGGCTTTAATGTCGAAGATGATTCAGAAGAAGGATACATTATCAGTACGCCAACCTATTACATTACGGTACAGCTTTTGGAAGGAGAAGGTATTCAGCCTTCGGAACTTTCACAAGAGTTGAAAAACATTGCGACTGACGATGAAGTGACTAATCAAACGCCTGTTACCACTTTCGAACTTCCTCAGTTTTATGGTGCGCAACTGAAAGGGAACTGTGAAACCGAACAATGCGTATATTCTTATCTGCTGACAAAAGATGGAAGCAGCGGTTTTTACGTGTCCATCACTTATACAGACAAGAAAGACAATACTCCCGAAGCTATTCTGAAAAGCTTTACGCTGGAGGAATAATATGCCACTATCCAAAGGCATTATAAAAAGATACGATATAATGAAACAACCTATACCAACCTATATTTCAACTCGCTGGTGGAACACTTTGTTTTTATTGGCCATTTTATTGCCGATGGGAGCTCTGCCAGCAACAGCTCAAGATTACAATGAAACCACAGCCTTAACTTATAGTTGTCAGGATATTCCCAAAAGCATAACTTTCTGCGGGGAAAATATTGACCTGACCCGATTTGACCGGCGTGAACGCATCGATCGTGAATTACTGGCTTTCACGTATATGCACAGTACTTCCATACAAATGATCAAGCGGGCTAACCGGTATTTCCCGATAGTGGAATCCATTCTGCGTGAGAACGGAATTCCCGACGATTTCAAATACCTGATGTCGATAGAAAGTAATAATAACCCGCTGGCACGTTCGGGAGCCGGAGCTGCCGGACTCTGGCAACTAATGCCGGGTACAGCGCGTGACTTCGGTCTGGAAGTAGGACACAGTATAGACGAACGGTATCATGTAGAGAAAGCAACACAAGCTGCCTGCAAATATCTTAAACAGGCTTATGCCCGCTTCGGAAACTGGACCAGTGTAGCTGCATCATATAATGCTGGTCAAGGGCGTATTTCCCGCGAGCTGGAACGTCAGTATGAGAAGAGAATGCTCTCGACCTCCAGCTTGTAGAAGAAACGGCGCGTTATGTTTATCGTATCTTAGCAGCTAAGATCATGTTTGCCAATCCACAGAAATTCGGTTTCCGTCTGCGTGCATGCGACTTATATCCGGTTATTCCTTATCATGAAATAAAGGTAGAAGAGAGTATTGAGGATCTTCCCCGTTTTGCTAAGGGAAGAGGTATTACATATGCTCTCTTACGAAACATGAATCCATGGATTCGCAGTAATTCGCTTCCGGTACACGGGAAGCAAGTGTATTATATCCGAATCCCTGACAAGGAAGAAATGCATTACAACCCACGGGTAATTATTGCACATGATCCGAACTGGGTAGTGAAAGAAAAATAAGATTCGTGATATACATACGATTAAAGGCCGTCAAAATTTCAATTCAGGAAGAACAAACCTTTAATCAAAAACATTCTTAGATACAAAAGGAAAGAGCCCGGTGCAATACCGAACTCTTTCTCTAAACGGATAATATTTAACCCGTCCATCTTTTTGGGGGCACTTCATTACTCAAATGAGCTTGATACGACTCTTTTTAATCTTGTAGTTAGAATCGTTTATTGGGGGAAATCGTCATTTTAATGCTGCCATACTCTTCGTTTATAAGTAACCGGCTTTTCCTCACCAGTCTATTTCTTTTAAACCTTTACTCCGCAAGTATTCATTTGCTTTACTAAAGTGCCTGCAACCAAAGAAACCATAATCGGCAGACCTCGGAGAAGGATGGACCGTTGTCAGAATACAATGCTTGGTTGCATCGATAAGGGAAGCTTTTGCCTTTGCATAACTTCCCCACAGCATAAAGACCAGGTTCTCGCGCTCGTCGCTCAATTTCTTGATGACAGCATCGGTAAATGTTTCCCATCCTCTGTTACGGTGAGAACCGGTCTGATAAGCTCTGACCGTAAGTACGGAATTCATCGAAAAGACTCCCTGCTCCACCCACCTGTCTAAATTACCGGATGAAGGAATAGGCTTACCTAAATCTTGATGAATCTCCTTGAAGATATTCATCAAAGATGCCGGAATGGCTGTACCTTCGGGTACAGAAAAGCAAACGCCATAATACTGTCCCGGAGTGGGATAAGGGTCCTGCCCCAAGATAACCACCTTGACCTTCTCAAACGGACATGCGTTGAAAATATGAAAGATTTGTGAACCTTGAGGCAAGACATGTTCATGCGCATACTCATAACGTACAAAATCTGTCAGCTGCTTGAAGTAAGGCTTATCGAACTCTTCCTGCAAACGCCGGCGCCAACTTTCTTCTATCTTGACATTCATATTTGTACTGCTTACTTGAATTACAACTTATCGCTGTGGAATATCGACTGATGTTTCACATTTCCCTTTTAAATGTTCTGAAAAGAAATCAACCAGACGCCAGTAGAAATACTCATTCATATCTCCAAACCCGTGACGCTGTCCCGGTAATATCAACATTTCAAAGCGCTTGTTGGCACGGATCAAGGCATCAACTACACGGATGGTATTGGCCGGATGCACATTATTGTCTATATCTCCATGTACCAGCATCAAATGCCCTTTCAATTGTTTCACGATTTCAGGATTCGTTGCAATCTTATAAGCAAAGGTTGTATCGCCTTTCTCCGAAACTTCTTCTTTCACACCATGATGCGTTTCACTCCACCAGCGGTTATAAATCCGGTTATCATGATTTCCGGCACACGATACGGCAGCCTTATAGAAATCGGGATACTGGCAGATAGCTGCTGTCGACATAAATCCTCCACCCGAATGTCCATGAATACCAACCTTGTCTATATCGATAAACTTATAGCGCGCTGCCAATTGCTCCACGGCAGCTTTATGATCGGCAAGTGGATAATCGCGCATATTTCCATATCCGTAGTTGTGATACCATTTCGAACGACTGGGATGACCGCCTCGCTGTCCTACGGAAATAACAATGAAACCAGCCTGCGCCAAACGGTCGGTACGTACACTCATACGGGTAAACGGATAATAAACAGCTTCTACCTGAGGACCGGGGTATACATAATCGATGATAGGATAAACTTTCGTTGAATCGAAATTATAAGGTTTATACATCACTCCATACAGGTCTGTCACTCCATCGGCAGCCTTTACGGTAAAGAGTTCCGGAAACTGATAACCGGCAGCTTTCAACTGTGAGAAATCACTTTCCTGAATGGTCATAACCTTATTCCCATTGCGGTCAATCAAGTCTGCACACGGGATGGTATTTACCCGTGAATAATTATCGACAATGAAACGGGCCTCATCATCAACTTCTACCTGATGAAAGAAATTACCTTTTGTCAACAACTTCAATCCACTGCCATCGGCATTCACCTTATACAAATGTTCATAATAAGGATTCTCTCCTTCCTCACGGCCATTGGCGATAAAATAAATCGTGCGAGTAGACTCATCTACCTTTACGACACGTTCAACATGCCATGAACCTTTGGTTATACGGTTCTTCAGATTACCGCGGTCGTCATATAAATAAAGGTGTGCCCAGCCGTCACGTTCACTCCACTGGATAAATTCTTTACCTCCACCAAACACGTATATTGGACGAGTTTCCTGATACGTATTCATGCGTTCTTTTACAACAGGAACGATAGAATCTTGTCCAATAGTATAGGTACAGACATCAATACGATGTAAGTCACGACTGCTTCGAGTCAGGAAGAAACGAGTATTATCACCTTGCCATACAGGAGAAATGAACTCCGCATCACGTTGTTTCAGCTCGTAAGGACATGACTCCAATCCTAAACTCTGGTTCTTCCAGGCAGCCACTTTAATTTCCTTACGTGTATTGTTTACCATATCGAACAAATACAAATGTTCCTCGGGAGCCTCCATTTCTCCCGGCATCTGGTAACGGTAAGTTTCAAGTGTAGGACGAGGCTGAGCAACCGAATTGATAACCCAAAGATCTTTTACCTTACGATCATCAGACACAATAGTCACAAAATATTTCGAGTCGGGTGACCAATATCCCCATACCCTGCGACGCTTTCCATTGCACAGCGTATCTGTATTCAGAGTACTATACGGAATGCCGTAGCCAAAATGTTCGGTACCCTCCTTCGTCAATTGCATTTCGACTATCGTACTATCTTTTTCATTCTTCTGAGCTTTCCGATAATCTTCCATACTCATCCGATACAAATTACAGTCTTTCGCATAAACGACTGTTTTCCTGTCGGGAGAAACAGAAGCCCACTCCAGTTTTTTCGGTTCTTTAGCATCTTCAGTCAGCTGAGTAAGTTTACGTGTCGGATAGTCATATGAAAAATAAAAGACAACCTTTTCTGCTTTTTTCTTTTCTGCTTTTTTCTTCTCTCCTTTCTTCGGTTTAGCCTCTTGAGAAGACTCCACCTCAAACGTAAATGTCCGTCCGTCTTCCTTCGCCTTCAGATTACGAATAGGTAAATGACGGGCTTCGAACGGATCGTGTACAATCTCAGTCAACTGAGAAGCCAGTTCGTCACGATCGAACAACAGTTTTTTTGTTTTAGCCTCCGGATCAACTACATACCAAAATGTTCCTTCACTGGTTTTATATTCGAACCAGAAATTATTACCTTTCTGAAACCAATGCGGATCAACCGTTGTAGAAAAAAGCATCGTATTCAACTTACTCTGAGTAAATTTCTCAGCCTGAAGATACTCAGGTAATCTATCCTGCGCAGGCTGTGCCATTGCAAACAAGCACATTCCCCCTAAAAACAAAACAGTAAGAATTGATTTTTTCATAGCTCTTTAATATAGAAAGGCACTGACTATACCCGCTCTTCAACGAAGGACAGAATAATCAGTGCCTTTACTTATTGATAAATTAGAATAAAAATCTTAGAACATCATTGAAGTTCGCCCAAATCAACAAAGCAAAAAGAAGGAACATTCCCACCATCTGAGCATACTCCAGGAACTTGTCACTCGGCTTACGACGGGCTATAATCTCGTATAACAAGAATAATACATGACCACCATCGAGAGCCGGAATCGGCAATATGTTCATAAAGGCCAAGATAATGGAAAGGAATGCCGTCATTTCCCAGAAACGCTGCCAGTCCCAGACCTTCGGGAAAATACTTCCAATCGTTCCAAAACCACCAACACTCTTGGCACCTTCCTTGGTAAATACGTATTTCATGTCATTTACATACCCTTTCAACGTATTTATTCCCAAAGTTACTCCAGCAGGGAACGATTCAAAGAATCCATAGCTTAAATTGGTTTCCTTGTAATTTACCAAACCTCCAATAGCATCAACCATAAACTGTTCATTCGTCTGAACCGTAACTGTATCTCTTACTCCCTGACGAGAATATATCAATAAGAACTGGGCCGATGTTTTCTTCTCCAATTCAGCCTTGGCGCGAAGCTTACTCATTTCATCCAGAAATTCATTCCAGGAATTCAACGGCGTACCGTTGAAAGCAATCAGTGAGTCACCTTTCTGAATACCTACCTTAGCAAATCCTCCACCTGGCAATACAGAATCAATTACATTCGGTCGGAAAGTAGCAACAAACATCGGATCCTCTTTCGCTACATCAAGTAAGCTCAATTCCGGCATCAGAATTTTCTTTTCCTCTCCATTTCGAAGTACTGTTACCTCACGTGCTTCTACTATGTTACGAAGCATGTCCATATCGAAACGCACCAACTCTTTTCCGTCTGCACTCTTCAGAATATCTCCATCCCGAAATCCTATTTGCTGAGCTGTTTCATTGAATTTCATACCATAGGTCATATCCTTCAGAGCTACGTAAGAATCTCCCCATGTATAAAGAATCATCGAATAGATAAACAGCGCCAACAAAAAGTTCATTAATACTCCTCCTACCATAACCAACAATCGTTGCCATGCCGGCTTGGAACGAAACTCCCACGGTTGTGCTGGCTGTTTCATTTGTTCGGTATCCATTGACTCATCAATCATACCCGATATTTTGCAATATCCACCCAATGGTAACCAGCCCACTCCATATTCCGTATCACTGTTTTTCGGTTTAAACTTAAACAGTGAGAACCAGGGATCGAAAAAAATATAAAACTTCTCTACTCGTATCTTGAAAAGGCGTGCAAAGAAAAAGTGTCCTCCTTCATGAATAATCACCAGCAGTGACAAGCTGAGAATAAGTTGAAGAGCACGAATTAAAAATGTTTCCATCTAAAGTTTGTTTTCTATTTTATTTATATTAATACACTCTGTTACTTCATTCCATTTATAACCATTTCAGCCGCAATACGACGTGTCTCCGCGTCGGTCGAAACATAATCTTCATAAGTAGGGGTTGCAATGAAAGGTACACGTTGCATTGCCTTTTCTATTACATCACTCATTCCAAGAAAAGAAATCTGATCTTTCAGGAAAGACGCTACAACGACTTCATTAGCTGCATTGACTATACACGGCATGTTACCACCCTGATGTAAAGCTTCATAAGCCAAAGCCAGATTCCGGAAGCGTTTTGTATCAGGAGCCTCGAAAGTCAGGCTGTTACATTTCAAGAAATCCAGACGGTCGAAAGAAGAACGGACACGTTGAGGATATGAAAAGGCGTACTGGATAGGCAAACGCATATCGGGTACTCCCAACTGTGCTTTCACGGCACCGTCTTCAAATTCCACCATCGAATGAATGACCGATTGGGGGTGAACTACCACTTCTATTTGATCTGGACACACACCAAACAACCATTTAGCTTCGATTACTTCGAAACCTTTATTCATCATTGAAGCCGAATCAATTGTTATCTTAGCTCCCATACTCCAATTGGGATGCTTCAACGCTTGCTCCTTCGTAACATATTGCAACTGATCCATTGTAAACGTACGGAAAGGGCCACCCGATGCTGTAAGAATCACCTTTTCCAAAGGATTATTCATTTCCAAACACTGGAAGATAGCTGAATGTTCTGAATCGACAGGCAAGATAGGCGTATGATATTCATTGGCCAAAGCATTTATCAGCTCACCGGCAACAACCATCGTTTCTTTATTGGCAAGCGCTATAATCTTACCTGCACGAATAGCACTCATAGTCGGGCGTAATCCGGCATATCCCATCATTGCAGTCAGTACAATGTCGATGGGCTGCGACTCAACAACCTGACAAATGGCTTCCGAACCAGCATAAACCTTTATAGGCAGATCAGATAAAGCCTCCTTAAGTTGCAAATATTTATCTTCATTGGCTATCACGACAGCTTCAGGATGAAACTTCCGTGCCTGCTCAATCAGTAAATCCACTTTATTATTAGCAGTCAATGCATAAGCTTCATATAAATCGGGATGCTCTTCTATGACTTGTAATGCCTGTGTCCCGATAGAGCCCGTAGAACCTAATATTGCGATTTGTTTTTTCATATATCAAAATACAACGTATTTTTCAGGATTAGTCGGATTTCCTTTATGCCATAATTCAAAATGTAAATGAGGCTGGTCACCATCTTCAGCCGACTTTCCGACCAGCGCAATTACTTCCCCGCCTTTTACTTTCTCACCTTCATGCTTCATCAGAGAACCGCAGTGTTTATACACAGAAACGAAGTTTTGCGGATGCTGTATCTGAATGACATAACCCCATTCTGCTGTATAAGCAGCCATAATAACAGTACCGTCTAAAGCAGCAAGAATACTTTCATTGGGGCTCGCAGTAAGATCGATACCAAAGTGGCGCTTTTCCGGATTGAAACCAGCTGACATAACTCCACGTAAAGGACGATAAAATATCAGTCCGGCAGCATCACGCACATCTGTAACGGCAGTCAGATTATATCTTTCCTTCTCTTCATATTGCTTGCGAAACTCATCTTCTTCTTTCGAACGTTCCATCAGTTTCTCTGCACGAAGATTAGTCAGCGAATCAATGGACTGAACCGTATCGGCCTTTACCTGCCCGCTCAATATATCCTGTATATTCATGACATACCGGCTCTGACGTTCAAGTGCAGCCTGTAATGAATCTGCCCGCAATGCATTAGTCACAATCTGAGAACGAACCTCACTGTTCATATATCCCGGAAGGTAATTTCGTAACGGGGTAAATGCGATAATAGCAGCGGCTATCAAGAAAATAACCGTACAAGCCGACAACAAGACAGACAGACCATTCAGCTTAGACACATGAATGCCTACTACCTCCTCCAAGGTATTTTCATTGATAATCGTCAGTTTATATTTAAACTTGATATTATGCCAAAAAGCCTTACGTCCTCTTCTTGTCTTTCTCATTGTCCTTTTCTTATTCTAATAACCCTTCCGGTATGTCAACTTTCAGGATTCTTTGTTCTTTATCCAAATCGACGATAAATTCTTCGTGAGCAGGAAGTAACAATTCCTCACCATCCTTCTCTATCACAAACAAAACATTCATCGTAGAATCGTCAACAGCAACAATTTCTCCCAAATTACCATGATGTATATCCTCAACACGGAATCCTGTAAAGAAATTCCACGAAGTAATCTCTTCCTGATCGTCCATATATTTCTTCGGGAAATATACTTCCACATTCGTCAGCATACGTGCGCGTTCAGCAGTATCAATTCCCTCGAACTTTATTAAGGCTACATCGTCGGAACGGAAACGATACTCTTCAATAAAGAACGGTACCAATATTCCATCCAGCAACAAAACCAGATAATCACAATCCACACGGTCGAAAATATCATCGGTAAAGGTAAAAGAAACCTCTCCCTTTATCCCGTGAGGCTTATTAATTATTCCTATCTTATATACTTCTTCTTTTCTAATCATACACTTACTCTATACGGGTAATACGAGCACCCAAAGCAGTCAGACGCTGCTCGATATTCTGATATCCCCGGTCTATCTGTTCAATGTTATGAATACGGCTGATGCCTTCTGCGCTCAAAGCCGCTATCAGCAAAGCTATTCCGGCACGTATATCAGGAGAAGTCATATTACCTCCACGCAAACGGAAATTATGATCATGACCGATAACAACAGCACGATGAGGATCACAAAGAATAATCTGTGCTCCCATATCAATCAGTTTATCGACAAAGAACAAACGACTTTCAAACATTTTCTGATGTATCAAAACACTACCCTTTGCCTGAGTAGCGACCACAAGCATTACACTCAGCAAGTCAGGAGTCAGTCCCGGCCACGGAGCATCAGCTATTGTCATGATCGAACCATCAATAAACGATTCAATCTCATAATGATCCTGCTGAGGAATAAAAATATCATCACCTCGTTGTTCCAGACGAATTCCTAAACGGCGGAAACTATCCGGAATAATACCCAGGTTCTCGTACGATACGTTCTTAATCGTAACCTCGCTGGATGTCATGGCCGCCATACCGATAAAGCTTCCTACTTCAATCATATCTGGCAATACATGGTGTGTACAACCTTTAAGGCTTTTCACTCCTTCGATAGTCAGCAGATTGGATGCAATACCCGATATCTTGGCTCCCATGCGATTCAACATCTTACACAATTGTTGCAAGTAAGGTTCGCATGCTGCATTATAAATAGTCGTTTTTCCTTCAGCCAACACAGCTGCCATTACGATATTTGCAGTACCTGTTACCGAAGCTTCATCAAGCAGCATATATGTACCTTTCAACTGACTGGAAGTAATCGTAAAGACTCCCTTTGCCGCATCATAATTGAATGATGCTCCCAATTTCTGAATACCCAAGAAATGCGTATCCAGTCGGCGACGACCAATCTTATCCCCACCCGGTTTAGCAATCATCGCCCGTCCGAAACGTGCCACCAAAGGTCCGACAAGCATGACCGAGCCACGCAAACGTGAGCAACGAGTAAGGAACTCTTCGCTTTCAAGGTAGGAAAGATTCACATCATCTGCCTGAAAAGAATAAGTATCTACACTTTTTTTAGACACTTTTACACCCATATCGCGAAGTAACTGAATCAGGTTGTTCACATCCAATATATTCGGGATATTACTGATTGTCACTTCTTCGTCAGTCAATAATGTAGCACAAACCACTTGCAAGACTTCATTCTTTGCACCTTGCGGAACAATCTCACCATGCAGTTTATACCCGCCTTCGATTACAAATGATGCCATAGTACCGGTTATTTAAGATTAATATTTTCTTTTTTGCTGATTATTGTTATTTGCCTGTCGACGGCGCGGAGCAAATGTGCGCTGTTCTACCAGACGGAAATCTTCGGCCGACAGCTTAATCTTTCCTCCCGACAGTTCACACAAATCATCCAGAATCTTCTGATCTTCCACCCCATCCTTATTCCAGTTCTGATAATCTTTTTTCATATGATTGGCTATCAGTTTCAGCAGCTGATTCCTTTCTTCTCCTTCCGGATAATCGACAGCAATCTTGATCATATCCTGAACAAAACGGCCATAGTGACGATAACGGATATTGTTCTGAGAATAAGGAATACGATCAGGCTTTACTTCCAGGCTTTCTTTTTTCACGATATCCACCGGATAATCGATATCAAGCTTAAAGTCGGCCATAATAGCCAAATGATCCCACAGCTTATGATTGAAGTCGGCCACATCTCGCAAATGAGGAAACATGCCTCCCATGATATTTACAATAGTATTGGCACAACGCTGGCGTTCTTCACGATCTTCAATCGTCAGTGCGTAATCCACCATGTTCTGCACGCTTCTTCCATATTCGGGAAGAGGTAATTTTCGTTGTTGGGTATTATATTCCATATCTATTTTATCGCAGTTTTTCCTGTTTTACAAAAGTTTCTTGGGAGTAGAAGCAACGAACTCTTTCAGATAGAAAGGTTCAAAGTAAGCTACATCCTTGAAATCCTTTTCGGCCATGGCACGTTCGGCAAGCGGGAACATCCATTTTGCCAGCGGATGAATATTTTCAAGAAAATGAGCATTAGGATGCGTGATTTTCTCACGGCACTTAGCCGCTCCATTTCCAAAGAAATAAACCGGATGCTCTGCCAGGAATTCTGCATACGAATTTTCATCAATAATATCAGCTCCGATTTCACGTTTAACCTTCAATGCACGATCGTATATAGCAGCATATACTTCCATACGGCGAGCATCAATCATCGGACACAACAAAGCATCTTCCGGCAAATCTTCGTAAAGCAATACCGGAACAGTCATTACTGCCGGAGTAGGGATGCCAATCAACGGAATATTGCGCCCATAACAAATACCTTTTGCCATCGACACACCGATTCTCAATCCTGTATACGAACCCGGTCCGCAACTAACAGCTACAGCATCCAAAGGAATGGCATGATTATCGATAAACGACAAAGCCTCATCCACAAAAACGCCCAATACCACAGCATGTGAGGGACCCTTAAAGTCCTCTTTCGAGAAGATAGAAGTTCCATCCTGACTTACAGAAACAGAACATACTTCCGTTGAAGTTTCAATATGTAAAATGCACGACATAAATTAATTCCTTATTATATAGACTGCAAATATACACTTTTATTTGCACTCACTTCCCATTAAGCCAGTGTTTTTTAGAACCGTTAATAAAAGATGAAAAGCTTTACTAAAAAACGTCGGCACATTCTCAGGAAAACGTCGGCACGTTTTTCAAAAACATCGGCACGTTTTCCTATCACTCTGCCCGAAGAATTTACCTCATCAACGAAAAAGCCTCTCTCTACTTTTCCGATTCACAGCTTTTTCCTAACTTTGCACGATAAAAAACAGAATATTATGATACAATCAATGACCGGATACGGCAAAGCAACAGCCACATTCGGAGATAAGAAGATCAACGTAGAAATAAAATCGTTGAATAGTAAGGCAATGGACTTGTCGACACGTATTGCTCCATTGTATCGCGAAAAAGAAATGGAAATCCGTAACCTTATTACCAAGACACTGGAACGTGGTAAGGTAGATTTCTGTATCTGGATTGAAAAAGACGCCGCCGAAACGGCTACTCCCATTAATGCTGCACTGGTAGAAAACTATTACAATCAAATAAAGGCCATTTCCGACAACTGTCACATTCCCGTACCGGAAGACTGGTTTGCGACTCTGCTTCGCATGCCAGACGTACTGACCCGGGTAGATATTCAAGAGTTGTCAGACGAAGAATGGACAGTTGCCAGCAAGGCAATTGAGGAAGCCTTGCAACATTTAGTAGATTTCCGCAAGCAGGAAGGAGCTGCATTGGAAAAGAAATTTACCGAAAAAGTAGACAATATAGAACGCCTGCTGAAATCAATCGAGCCTTACGAAAAAGAGCGTGTAACAAAGATACGTGAACGAATTACTGATGCGTTAGAAAAAACAATCAGTGTAGACTATGACAAGAACCGCCTGGAGCAGGAACTGATTTACTATATTGAGAAACTGGATATAAACGAAGAAAAGCAACGCCTTGCCAACCACTTGAAATACTTCCGCGAAACAATGGCAGGAGGTCACGGACAAGGTAAGAAGTTGGGATTCATCGCTCAGGAAATGGGACGTGAAATCAACACCACAGGCAGCAAATCAAATCATGCTGAAATGCAAAACATCGTGGTTCAGATGAAAGACGAACTGGAACAAATCAAGGAACAAGTTTTAAATGTAATGTAATATTAACGCATTGAAGAGCGAAAAAGAAGGGATGCCGTCTGATTCCGATTGCCCTTACCTTCTTGTTTCGCTCTTCGTGTTTTTCATTCTAAGTTATGGGAAAACTGATAATCTTTTCTGCACCGTCAGGATCAGGCAAATCTACTATCATCAATTACCTGCTTACGCAAAACCTGAATCTGGCCTTTTCTATTTCGGCAACCAGCCGCCCGCCTCGAGGAACAGAACAGAACGGAGTTGAGTATTTTTTTCTTACTCCAGAAGAGTTTAAGCAACGTATTGCCAACAATGAATTTCTGGAATATGAAGAAGTCTACACCGACCGTTTTTACGGCACACTAAAAGCACAGGTAGAGAAGCAGTTGGAAGCCGGTCAGAACGTAATATTCGATGTAGACGTAGTAGGCGGATGCAATATAAAAAAATTCTATGGTGAACGTGCATTATCGGTATTTATCCAGCCACCTTCTGTCGAAGAACTGCGCAAACGATTGAACGGACGCGGTACCGATACTCCCGAAGTAATAGAAAGTCGAATCGCCAAAGCTGAATTCGAACTAAGCTATGCAAACAGATTCGACGTTGTAATAGTAAACGATGATCTGGAAACAGCTAAAGCTGAAGCCCTGAAAGTCATCAGCGATTTTCTGAAAAAATAATCCATACTTCAATTTATGGCTAAAGATCCTAAAAAACTTCTGCGTACCATGATGATTGTCAGTATTATCATCGGACTGGTCGCTCTGGCTGTGGCCATAGTTGCCGCTGCCATGAAAGAATACATTATTGCCGCAGCAATGCTCATCGTTGCCGGCTGGCAAGTTATAAACTATCTAAAATGGAAGAAATGCCTGTAAAGACAGGAATATTCGGAGGCACATTCAATCCGATTCATATCGGTCATCTTGCATTGGCAAACTATTTGTGTGAATATGGGGGGCTGGATGAAATCTGGTTTCTGGTTTCTCCCCAAAATCCGTTCAAACAAAACGTGGAGTTACTCGACGATAAAATACGGCTGGAAATGGTACAAGCTGCTGTTTCCGGCTATCCACGTTTCCAAGCCTCAGACTTTGAATTCAACTTGCCACGTCCTTCTTATACAGTCGATACCCTGAACAAATTGGCTGACACCTACCCGGACAGAGAGTTTACACTTATCATCGGAGCGGACAACTGGGCTGCATTCGACCGTTGGAAATCACCCGAAGAAATCATCCGCAAACATTTTATCATTGTATATCCACGACCAGGCTACAACATACAGACAGACTTACTTCCGCCTCATGTAAAAGTCGTAGATACGCCCCGTCTGGAAATCAGCTCAACATTTATCCGGCAAGCTGTCAGCGAAGGAAAAGACATACGCTACTTCTTGCATCCAGAAGTATTCCGTATTATTGTTGAAAAAGAATTATACCAAAAGAAATGAAAAAATCTAAATTGTATATTCTCTCTTTGAGTGCATGCCTGTTGTTGGGAGCTACAAACAGTGCCGAAGCTAAAATCTTTGAGAGGAAAAAGAAAAAAGCAAAAACAGAACAAGCAGCCGTACCTGTCAACAGAGCGACAAACGGATTGAAACCTTATGCCAGCGTCATCACTTCAAAGGCAAAAAGTTCACACGGATTTCTCACTGTGCATAAGGTAAACGACATTTACTTCCTCGAAATTCCCGATTCTATATTAAACCGTGACATTCTGATTGTGAACCGAATCAGCAAAGCTCCAACCTCTCGACAGAAATCACGCGTCGGTTACCCGGGAGATATTTTAGGTAGCAAGGTTATCCGTTTTGAGAACAAGGATAATAAACGACTTCTGGTACGTGAATACTCTTACCGTGAACGAGCCGAAGATAAGGAAGGCATGTATCAATCTGTACTTAATTCAAACATACAGCCTATTGTAGCCAATTTCAATCTTGAAGCTATCAGAAAGGACTCACTCAGTCGTAGCTATGTAATCAATATCAGTACTTTTCTAATCAAAGAAAATCCATTATTTTCTTTTGATGCCGACAGTAAAGAATACATCGGATTACTTAATATGGCCGGAGAAGGAACATACGTCGATACGCTAAAAGCTTTTCCACAAAACATTGAAATCTCTACCACAGTTACTTACCAAAGCAAAAAAAGCGTAAGCAATGTAGGTTTCTTAGAGACTGGAAGTCCGCGTGTTCCTCTGACTTATGAGCTGAACAGTTCTATGGTTTTACTTCCTGAAACCCCGATGAAAGGCAGACTATTCGACCCGCGAGTAGGATATTTTACAGTAGGATACACTGATTACGACAGCAACCCGCAAGGCATTGAATACAAAAAACTCATTACACGCTGGCGTTTGGAGCCCAAAGACGAAGCTGCTTATCTACGTGGTGAACTCGTTGAGCCCAAGAAACCTATCGTAATTTATATCGATCCGGCTACTCCCAAGAAATGGGTACCATATCTGATACAAGGAGTAAACGACTGGCAGACAGCTTTCGAAAAGGCTGGATTCAAAAATGCGATTTACGCAAAGGAGGCACCTACCAACGACCCCTCGTGGAGTCTGGAGGATGCACGCCATTCGGCCATCGTTTACAAACCCTCAGACATACCGAATGCAAGTGGCCCTCACATCAACGACCCGCGTTCCGGGGAGATATTGGAAACACATATCAACTGGTATCACAATGTCATGAGTCTGTTACGCGACTGGTATATGATTCAAGCTGGAACCATCGACGAAGCAGCACGCAAGATGCAGCTCGACGATGAATTGATGGGACAGCTCATCCGTTTCGTTTCTTCTCATGAAGTAGGCCATACACTGGGACTCCGACATAACTTTGGCTCTTCACATACTGTACCGGTCGAAAAATTACGCGACAAGGCATGGGTGGAAGCCAACGGACATACACCGTCTATCATGGACTACGCCCGGTTCAACTATGTTGCGCAGCCAGAAGACAGCATTACACGTGCAGGAATCTTTCCTCGCATAGGAATGTATGACAAATGGTCTATAGAATGGGGATACCGATGGTTACCACAGTTCCAAAAACCGGAAGATGAAATTGCATTCTCCAATCAATCCATCATTGGGAAACTGAAAGAAGATATCCGTTATACATTTGGTACAGAATCGGATGCCAACGATCCCCGCAACCAAAGTGAGGACTTGGGCGATGACTCCATGCTGGCCAGTATGTATGGCATCAAAAACCTGAAACGAATTGTTCCTCAGATACTGGAATGGTCGTACGAGCCCAACAAATCATATGCCGGTGCCGGAGAGATATACAGTCAGGTAGTATCTCAGTTCAATCGCTATTTAGGACATGTGACCAAAAACGTCGCAGGAATTTACAGCAATCCCATTACGGTAGAACAATCAGACGAAGTAGCGCGCGAATTTGTTCCTGCCGATATACAGAAACGAGCTGTTACATTCCTCAACGAACAGTTGTTTACTACTCCTCAGTGGCTCATCAACCGCCAGTTGATAGAAAAGGCAAAGATACTTCCCGTAAATGTGATCTGTTCACTGCAGTCGGGGATTCTCACACGCCTCATCAGTAAAAGTACACTCGACAAAATGAGTGAAAACGAAACATTGAACGGAAAGAAAGCATATACCTCGGCACAAATGTTCAATGATTTGAAAAAAGTAATCTGGAGCAACCTTGGACAATCGGATATCTACAAACGCAACATGCAGAAAACATACGTAGAAAGCCTCATCAGTTTACTCGACAAGCCTGAAGCAGCCAGCAAAAATGCATCAGGAAAGCGACCTGCATATTCCGAAGCTCCGGCTATCGCTCACGGACAACTGCTGGAACTAAAACGTTTGGCAACTGGAGCAGCCGGTATGACAAGTGGTACAGCCAGAGGCCACTATCTGAACTTGGTTACTCTGATAGATAATGCGTTGAATGACAAATAAAGAACTCCGTTGTTACTCTATCTTTTCACAGATAAATGTAACAACGGAATTTTTTTTAATATACGAAGAAGACAAACCATTGCGACTGTCTTCTTATTTTATTTCCAGTACAACAATCGATTTGGCAGGAAGTTCAACATTCAAACCATTCTTAGTAATCTTAGCTCCTTTAAAATCCTTAGGAGTCACAATATCAGGATGTTCAAACGAGTTACAATCATCAATATTTTTCGAAGTCAGAATACGTCCCGAAACAGATTTAACCTGTACACCATCCAAGGATAAAGTAATATACTGCGATTCCTCCAAGTCAACATTCGACAAAGAGATATGAATTACTCCTGCCTTATCGCGCGAAGCCGTTGCACTAACCATCGGCACAATTCGGTCATCACGTACAATCTTACGTTCACACTGCATATCTATCGGCAGATAAGTAGCATCTTGGTGTACATTATACATCTCAAACACATGATAAGTCGGAGTTAATACCATTTTATCATCTTTGGTCAGAATCATCGACTGAAGTACATTAGCAATCTGAGCAATATTTGTCATCTTGATACGATTGGTATATTTATGGAAAATATCCAAAGTCAGCGAAGCTACAAAGGCATCCCGTAAAGTATTTTGCTGAAACAGATGTCCCGGTACTGTACCCGGCTCCTCATCCCACCAGGTTCCCCATTCATCAACAATCAATCCTACACGATTCTGCGGATCATATTTATCCATAATTGCAATATGACGCTTTACGACATCTTCTATTTCACGACATTTACCTAACGTCCAGTAATAATCATCCTTCGAAAAGTTTGTAGCCGAACCTTTACTTCCCGACCATCCCGAAACCGTATAATAGTGCAATGAAAGCCCATTCATTTGTGACATTGCCTTCTGCATCAGCACCTCAGTCCAATGATAATCATAATCGCTTGCTCCACTGGCTATCTTATATAAACGATTTTCTCCATAATTACGACAATAAGTCTGATAACGGCGATACACATCTGCATAATACTCCGGATACATATTACCTCCGCATCCCCAGCTTTCATTGCCAACTCCAATATACTTTACCTTCCAAGGTTTTTCACGCCCGTTTTCTTTACGCAACTTTGCCATCGGACTACCTTGCTCGGCTGTCATATATTCTACCCATTTGGCCAGTTCCTCTACAGTACCACTACCCACATTTCCGCTGATATAAGGTTCACATCCCAGCATTTCACAAAGATTCAGGAACTCATGTGTACCAAAACTATTATCTTCTACCGTTCCGCCCCAGTTAGTGTTTACCATTTTTGGACGTTTTTCACGTGGGCCGATACCGTCCATCCAATGATATTCATCGGCAAAGCATCCTCCGGGCCAGCGAAGTACAGGGACTTTTAACTTCTTCAGAGCTTCGAGTACATCCGTACGATACCCCTTTACGTTCGGAATAGAGGAATCCTCCCCTACCCATAAGCCCCCGTAAATACAAGTTCCCAAATGTTCGGCAAACTGTCCGTAAATTTCCTTGTTGATAATTTGTGTTCCTTGTTGCGGATGAACCGTAACCGTTGCTTTTTGTTGTGCAAAAACCGGTAATACTGCACAAAAAGCCAACCCTAAAAATGTGTTTTTCATACTTATTTTTCTTATTTAAGTTATACTTTGTCTATCTGAGGACAAAAATAAATGAAAAAACGTCAGAACAGAAGAAGACACGTTACCATTTAGTGGGTCATTTGTTACATCGTTACATTTTCATACATCAGACTTCTTTGCAAACACACTAAGAAATCCCATTTACTTTGTTTACATGCAAAAAAGGATGTGTCTTAGCTTTCGCCAGACACATCCTTTATGCTGATCTAAAGATTTATCAATCTACATCACCTCGATCAATTATTCTTGAATCCATAACCATTGGTTATTTTACCCAATGATGTTTCCAAAATAGAGCTATGGAACGGTACGAAATAAATAGGAGCTTCTCCGTCTACAAATCCACGGAATACATAATCAGAGTAATCAGACTCGTAATCAAGAATATCCTTACCCCAGTTTACCATTGTATAGCCATCAGCTTCCAAAGCCTTAGCTTCGGCACTGCCCGGTTCAATGTGTTTAAACAGACCTTGAATTGCCAAATTTGTACCCGGATTTGCCGAATAAATTGATTTGCCGGTATATCCTTCCCAGTCATCAAATACACCACGCCATCCCGGATACATTACCGGATCTGTTTCATCGGTACATTGAGTAGTCAAGCGGTAACCATACTGTGCTTTAGCATCTACGCTCTTAGTCCATACATACAGTGAAATCGTATTGCCATTTTCGAATGTATAATAGCCTTTAGTCTTTAATCCGTTAACCATCGCAGCCAAATCAGCTTTCAGTTTCTTGATAGCTTCCGGCAACTTACCAGTACGGATCAAATCGTAACGGCGAAGACCTTCACCACCAAACTCCAGTTTACGCTCCTGCTGAATAGCTTCTTTGATACCACCCCATTTAGAAATGAAACCATCAAGATTAGCAAGTTCCGGAGTCGCAAACGCACGGTTATGAACTTCCGACAAGTACTGCTTAGCAGTCATTTCATCACCCAGTTCGGCTTTTACCTCTGCCAACATCAAGATAACATCCGACATACGTACAAATGGATTATTGATACCTGATTGACGCTGTTTTTCCCAACGTGGCTCCGGCTGACGGTTTTCATCCCATTTGTTATTGGCAATACCACCACCATTAGCCTGTGATCCCGGAATAAATGGTAAAAGCTTTTCTACTCCATTCTTTCCATCGGTACCTGTAACCGTACAAGTAACATCACGACGCATGTCATTCGGATCGAAATCACCATAGTAGTAAGTAGGATGGAAACGGCTCTGACCATAATTCTTACACGGATAGTTGTTCGAGCTACCAGCCGAACTTGGACGGCCGAAAGCATAAGGACGCTCTGTCTGAACTCCTCTGGTTTCAGGAATTTCATAAATACTTTCAGAAGAGAGTACTAAATTCTCATTCTGCTGGAACACGTACTGATAAGGATTTCCAAACGACTGACCATCAGAACCTTTTGCACGAGGATCGACTGTACATAATGCTGCTGTACCTGGATTATCAACACAGTTCTGCAAATACGTTTCGGCTATTTCATAGAACTTCTTATAATCTGTACGTCTACCGTAAAATGCATTGTTTGCATCTACTGTATTCAACTTTTCAAAGCTCAGCACATTTCCATCCAGATCTTTATAGAAATCTGTTCCCAAATCAGTACGACGAGTAGAATAACCTCCTGCATACAGACACATACGACCGATTAATGCATCCACATAATTACGCGTCATCATACTTGCATCTGCGCCAACATTTTCGCCCAGATAATACATGTAAGGTTCAACTTGTATCAATTTGTTGATATGGTATTCATAAATCTGATCACGTGGAGTCAGACCTTCCGCAACTACACCAGGTACCAGATTATGAGGAACATCTCCCCAAAAACGGAGTAATTCATTATAAGCAGTAGCACGCAAAGCCACGGCCTGTCCGTACAAGTCTGTCATTTCTGTTACCGAGCCTGTTCCTGCTTCAATAGCCTTATAGGTATCAGTTTCCTCAATAGCATTACAAAGCGTATTACATGTAGCAATGATACTATATAAAGCCGGCCATGCATTTACGCCATTATTTCCAGCCGAGTTAATATCAAAATTGGATGTACCTCCATAATACAAATTTTCCGGGATATGACGTGCCTGTGCATCGTAACCTTCGGGATGCCGTTCTGAATCCGATCCGCAAACTACCAAATCGTAAAACAAACCATTGGCATGAACATAGGCTTTTGCACGCCACTTTTCATAAGCTTCCATTAAGGCACCGCGAGCCGTTGAAACGTCTCCAAACACAAATTCCGGAGTAGCTTCAGATGGTGAAGACGTATCCAGAAAATCTTCACACGAAGTTATATTGAGCATTAAAAGTCCAACACCTAAATATGTATATAATAACTTTTTCATTGTCTTTTCATTGATTAGTTAACAGATTATTTAATTAGAATGTAATGTTTACACCAAATGTAAATGTTCTTGCACGAGGATAAGTACCATAGTCCATACCCAACAACGGATAGTTTCCTGTGTTGGCAGCAGTTGTACTCTTATCCGGATCAGCATTAACTTCAGGATCAATACCAGAATAACCTGTAATAGTAAACAAATTACCAGCAGTTGCATAAATACGTGCACGTTGCATACCAATCTTCTTTGTCCATTCTTTCGGGAAGGTATAACCAAGAGTTAATGTATTCAATCGCAAGAATGAAGCATTTTCTACGAAGGTTGACAAAACAGTACCATTTTCCATATAAGGAACACCGTATTTAGCACCAGCATTCAATGCATCCAATGCAGCCGGTTCTACAACAGGAACCAGTTCTCCATTCTGGATATCATAAATCTGGTAGCAGTCATTGATGAATTCCAGTTTATTGGCGCCTGCACCTGTATCCTTGTTACCATACATATTAATCAAAGAGTTAACATTGTATACATGACCACCTGCAGCCCATGCAAATCCTGCACTGAAGTCGATATCCTTCCATGTCATATTCAAATTGAAACCACCGGTATGAGGATGAGTTATTTCACCTAAATCAGCAACATCTTCTGTATCTGCTACACCATTACCATCCAAGTCACGCAGTTTAACTGCTCCCGGGAATGCTTTCTGACCTTCCGGCAAATTATAGTGGTTAGGATAGTTACCAACCTGATTACCCAAGTCGGCTACACCTGGTTTCAACGTATACATCTGGGTTGCCGGATCGTAATTAAAATCGGCTGTTGTATAGAAACCGTCGCAGATGTAACCACGAATCAAGCCAACAGGTTTTCCTTCACGGAACTCATAGTCGTAAGTCGGAGTTGTAGCACTGGAAGCCCACTGAGAACCATATTGTGCAATGATATTATCAGCCAGTTCATCGATGTTGTTATGGTTATAGTTATAAGTTGCAGAAATACCTAATGTAAAGTCTTTGGTACGGACGATATCATAGTTCAAAGCAATTTCAAAACCTTTATTCGAAGTCTGTCCGATATTCTGATATTGATATGAATAACCGGTTGTTTCATCAATAGGAATACACATCAACAAGTCTTTCGTTGTATTCCAGTAAGCATCAATGGTACCAGAAAGACGGTTGCCGAAGAAACCGAAATCCAAACCGATATTTCTTGAAATAGTTGTTTCCCATTTCAGATCAGGGTTAGAAAGCATACCACTGGGTTTGTAGCCTGAATAAGTCTGCCCGTTGAATGTCACAGTAGTAGATTCCCATGTTTCTCTCCAAAGACTGGCATCAATATTATCAGCACCTGCCATACCATAAGACAAACGAAGCTTCAAATTATCCAGCCAGCTACGAGTACCTTCCATGAATGATTCATCAGAAAGACGCCAAGCAAATGCACCTGCCGGGAAATATCCCCAACGGTGGTTAGGAGCAAATTTAGAAGAACCATCGGCACGGAATGTAACAGTAAACAGATAACGATCCAACAATGAATAATTAGCACGTGCAAAGAATGAAACAGTCTTGTCGGGAGTACCAATTGAGTTACTGAATTTATCCTTTGCCAAAGTCTTGTCTGTTTGGTCAATCATACCGAAAGCCTGATCAAAATCGAATCCTTCGGGATATCCGTGACCTTCAATCTCTGTTGAGTTTGATTTAGAAACAATGGTTTCCTGACCTAACAAGAATGACAAGCTATGTTTGTCACCCAAGCCCTGAACCTGATAATTCAACGTATTTACGTTACGTAAATTATAGCCTTCGCTGCGAGTCAGCTTAGCCACTTTATGACCTTGAGTCAGACCGTTTTCATAATACTTAGTTTCACCCCAGTTACGACCGGCACCAACTTCAGCACGTAAAGTCAAACCTTCAATAATATCCCAAGACAAAGCAGCAATACCTCTGATTCTTTGTTTTCTCGCAATATTCTGAACATCGTTTGTCCAGTCAACCGGACTTCCGTAAGAAGCATCTACATTATCAGCACCTAAACCAAATCCACCAAATGCTTCAGGATCTCCCAAAGGATTATCGATAGGACGCCAGCGGTATGCACCTGACAATAAAGAACCTTTACCGTTTGTTGAAGATTCTTTTCCAGTAGTCTGATCTTCAGAATAACGAACATCAACATCCAACTTCAAGTTTTTCAACAGTTCCTGATTCAACTTCAATGATGTGTTGAAACGATTATAACCAGAATTAATCTTGATACCTTCATCATTCAGATAGTTGACATTCAATACAAATTTTGTTTTTTCGCTACCACCTGAAATTGAAAGGTTGTGTGTATGAGCAATGGCATTACGCAGCATATCGTCAGTCCAGTCGTGTACGCCCACGTTCGCGTAGTCAGCAAAATGATTTCCATAAGCAGCACCTAATCCAAAATATTTGGCTACGCCATCAGCGCTAACAGCACCACCTGTCTTTTCCAAGGCATCTGCATACCCCCACTGATATTTTACATAATCCTGAGCACTGAGCGGATCCAAGGTCTTGGCAGCAGCTTTGGTCTGTATATATCCATTATAAGTAACAGACAGCTTATCTGTCTTTGCTCCCTTTGTAGTAACCAAAATAACACCATTTGCACCACGTGCACCATAAATAGCAGTAGACGATGCATCTTTCAATACATCAATTGTTTCAATCTGGTCTGCAGGAATATCAGAAATAGAACTTACCGGAAACCCATCAACGATAAACAACGGATCGTTGCTCTGTGTAATAGAACCTCCACCGCGAACTCGAATGGAAACCTCTGCACCCGGACGACCATCCTGAGAAACAACTGACACACCAGCCAATTTACCTTGCAAAGCCTGAGATACATCCGAAACAGGGTTTGCTGTCAATGTTTCATTATTCACTGATGCAACAGAACCTGTCAAGTCACGTTTCTTTACAGTTCCATAACCAATAACAACAACTTCATCCAGTGCTTCTGTATCTTCTTTTAAGATAATGTTGAAAGAAGATTTACTTCCAACCGAAATAGACTGTGGTACATAACCTACATAGGTAATAGTAAGTACATCGGAATCTTTTACATCCTGAATGCTAAACTTACCATCGAAATCTGTAATAGTACCATTAGTAGTACCTTTCACCAATACATTTACACCAATCATAGGCTCACCGGCACTATCCTTAATAATACCAGTTATCTGTTTTCCTTGTGCAAATGCAAGTACACAGAGCATACTCAATAAAAATGTAGAATATACCCTTTTCAAAAGCAGTAGTCTGTTCATACGTGTTTTTAGTTTAGATAATAAATAAGGTTAATAGTTCTCATAAGAATTACAACATTTCAAAATTAGGAAAGATACGACTGATATAATTGATAAAAAATGGTTTTTTAGTGGTAAAAATTGGTTTTTAACAGTTCAGCGGCCCTTGTGAAGAACAATCTGGACTATTTCGCTGGGGGTAAACAAGCGAATATCTTTGCGCGACGTACCTATCCCATTGCTGATTATCACGGGAATTCCCTTGCTATTATATTTCAGGCCAGTAAGGAAACGATTACCGTATTTTGAGAAATGTGCAAAAGCGTATTTATGAAACAAACTGACCTGACCTCCATGTGTATGCCCTGCCAGCGCCAGATCGGTATTACTTACATCCACATCTTCAACATAATCAGGCGTGTGTGTCAGCATAATGACATAATCTTCCGGACGGAGAAACAAGGTAGGCGAAACTCCGTTTTTTGTCAAATCAAACGGATTGCGAATTCCACAAAGTAAAATATACTGGTTTCCCTTCCATATCGTATCTACTTGATGCTCGAGCAAGTGAATTCCTGTCCGTTGCATTTCTTGCCTGACAATTTCATAATTGGCATTATTCTCATGGTTACCCATTACCCCATAGGTACCATAAGGTGCGTGAAACTGCTGAAGCACATCAAAAAGTTCAGACAAATTTCCTCCATTCCTTCCCCGGTAATCTCCTCCTAACAGCAAAAGATCGGCATCGGTAGCCTGCAAGGCTTTCAACAAACTGGGAAGTCTTTTCTTTCCAAAGCGGCTCTCATAATGAAAGTCGGAAGCAAAAGCTATCCGAAATCCGTCAAAAGAATCAGGAAGCTGTGTGCTATATATGTCATATTTCTTTACACGTCCTATTCCATGATATTTCGACAGAGAAGCCGTGGCACACGAAGAGAGTAAAATCATGGCTGCCAAAAAAACAAGATAAATAATCTTTTTCATGGTATATAACTAAATCCTTAAACGAAAATAACACTTTTCTACCAGCCAAGCAAAGTGTCGGCAGAATTTTCTAACTTTGCACCATAAAATAAATTGGATTTATGGTAAAACAAAATTCTGCAAAAGCCTGGTTGCTGGCCAGCCGTCCCAAGACCCTGACAGCAGCTTCCATCCCAGTCATGCTGGGGTGTGCACTGGCTTCAATGTACGGACATTTTCAGCTTATTCCGGCTATATTATGCTTCTTATTCGCTTTTCTGATGCAGATAGATGCAAACTTTATCAATGACTTGTATGATTATCTGAAAGGTACTGACCGAGAAGACAGACTCGGACCGGAACGGGCCTGCGCACAAGGTTGGATTTCTTCGTCGGGTATGAAGAAAGGAATAGCCATAACGACTTTACTGGCTGCACTGGACGGGCTCTGCATGCTCTGGTACGGTGGCTGGGAAATGATTCCGGTAGGCATTGCCTGCATTATTTTTGCCTTCTTATATACCGCCGGTCCTTATCCGCTTGCCTACCATGGCTGGGGGGACGTACTGGTTTTAGTATTTTTCGGATTTGTTCCCGTAGGATGTACTTTCTATATCATGGCACACAGTTGGAATACTTCTGTTACCATGGCTTCGCTTGCCTGTGGATTTGTGATAGATACGTTGCTGATGGTCAACAATTTCCGCGACAGGGAGCAGGATGCTATCAGCGGAAAGAAAACAATCGTTGTACGACTGGGAGCCCGTGCCGGACTGATTCTATATTTTCTGCTGGGACTGGCTGCATGCTGGAGTTGTTTTTATTTTGTAACCGAGGGCAGACTATGGGCAGCTATCCTGCCACAGATTTATTTGTTGCTCCATATTTTTACCACCGTGAAAATGGCACGCATCAACCGAGGAAAGGAACTCAACGTCATTTTGGGAGAAACTTCAAGAAACATGTTGCTGTTCGGCATACTACTTACTGCCGGCCTGTTGCTCAACGCCTGATCATTATTAATTCTCACTCCTATGAACGGCAGAATCAAGGAACTCGATTTTTTAAAAAGCATATTCATCATTCTGATGATTATCTTTCATCTGGTATACATCGGCGATTCGTACCCATATGCCAAACAAGTGGTCTATACCTTCCACATGTCGGCATTTCTCATCATATCGGGATATCTGAATAATATAAACAAGGAAGCAAAAGCTTTCGGACGGAGCCTGCTCTGGATATTCATTCCGTATGTCTTCATGGAAGCCGGCTACGTGGTCATGTCGGCAGTTCTCCCCGTACGGGAGAAAGTGACCGAACTCTCTGCCGGACTTCTGCTGTATAAAGCTATCATTGCTCCCATGGGCCCCTACTGGTATCTGCATACGCTGATACTCTGCAATGCCAGTTATTTCCTGATCTATAAGGTGACGGATAAGTGGAAAGGCATAATCCGTTTCATCATCTTGGGAATATTCCTGTATATTCTTTCCGAAGTACGATTGCTGACATTTGCCAATGCCATTTACTTCCTGGCAGGAGTGGCTATCCGGCAAAGTGGCCTTCCCATTATCCGTGTATTTCAGCCCAGCTTTCTGTCGGTAGTCCCCCTCGTCATCTTATGCTGTTTTCCGGAGAACCTGAACCGTGGCACACTGGCAGGTGTAGCCATAACCTATTTGGTAATCAGCCTGTTGCTTGCAACTTACACCTATTTGCCGGAAAAAGTAAAAACACTTCTTCGTTATATCGGTAGTAATACACTGGTGATTCTTCTATTTTCGCCCGTATTTACCATTTTATCGAAAGCCTACCTGCCGCTTTTTGCTTTCGATGCAACAGGTATTTGCTTTACGATTGTTTCGGTGATTTTTGTTATATCGGGGTGCTTTGGCGTAACTTATGTACTCGACCGCCTGCACATCTCACCTTATTTTTTAGGAAAGAAGCGGATGCTTCCTCCCTATCCTCCAGCCGACTAATCGCGTTCTATCAGTACAGTAGCATACGCCGAAATGCCTTCCTCACGACCGGTAAAGCCTAACTTTTCGGTCGTAGTCGCCTTTATGGACACATCCTCCGGATCTATATTCATGACATGAGCCAGCACTTCCTGCATTTCAGGTATACGAGCTTTCAGCTTCGGACGTTCGGCACAGACCGTCGCATCGATATTACCTACCCGATAACCTTTCGTAGCAATCAAATCGACTGTACGTGCCAGCAGAATCTTGCTGTCAATATCTTTAAACTCACCGGCATTATCGGGAAAATGATAGCCGATATCGCGCATGTTGGCGGCTCCCAGCAATGCATCACAAATAGCATGAATCAATACATCGGCATCCGAATGACCCAATAATCCCAATTCGTGCTCCAGCTTGATACCTCCCAGCCAAAGCTCACGCCCAACGACCAGCCGATGGACATCGAAACCAAATCCTACACGTATTTTCATCGTACGTAAAAATCAAGAACTTTTTCGTTTTCCAAATAACCTTCCAGGTGATTGTCTATATGCACCGGACCTACGCCAACCGGCGTTCCCGTAAACAGCATATCGCCAATTTTCAATGTACAGAACTGGCTGACGTATGCGATAATCTGATCTACCCGGAACAGCATATCCTGTGTATTTCCCTGCTGCACAGTCTTTCCGTCAATATCCAGATGGAAATTAATATGCTGAATGTCGGCAAATTTCTCCACAGGTACCCAGTCGCCTATGGCCGCCGAATTATCAAATCCCTTACACAGTTCCCAAGGTTTACCTTCGGCACGGAACTTACGCTGCAAATCGCGTGCGGTAAAGTCGATACCTACCGTAACGGCATCATAATAACGGTGTGCAAAACGCTCGGAAATATTCTTTCCCAAACGGTTAATGCGTACTACCAGTTCGGTCTCATAGTCTACCTGCTGGCAGAAGTCAGGAATAAAAAACGGCTTGCTGTCCTTCAGCAAGGCAGAGTCCGGCTTCATGAAGATGACCGGTTCTTGTGGCAATGGTTCGTCTGCATGCAATTCCTTGCAATGCAACGGATAGTTCATGCCGATAGCTATAATTTTCATGGAGAATTATTTCTTTATTGTTTCATTCAAACGATTGAACATCACTGCCAGATGAGCATAAAGTGATGTATTCTGTACTACAATATTTTCAGGAACCCGAATACGGAAAGGAGTAAAGTTCCAGATAGCCTTGATGCCTCCTGCAATCATCTTATCGGAAATCTCCTGGGCAATGGTAATGGGAACGGTCAGCACACCGATATTTACCCCATCTTGTTTCATGCGCTGCTCAAAGTCATCGGAATGATAAATGGGAATACCGTTGATTTTTGTTCCTACCAGTTCCGGATTAATATCGAAGGCTCCAACAATCTGAAGCCCGAAATGCGAAAGACCTGAGTCGCGCAGTAACGCCCCCCCCAGGCTACCAACCCCGAAAAGATACGCTCTGTGCATATTGGTAAATCCTAAAAAATCCTCAAGTACCTCAATCAGCAGGTCAATGTCATAGCCTACACGAGTACGTCCGGCAATATCTACATACGAAAGATCCTTGGCTATTTGCGAAGCGTCTATATTGATTTGCTTGGAAATCTGCGTGGAAGAAACATATTTCTCCCCTTTCTCTTTCATCAGCTTTGCATTCGAAAGATACCACGGCAGTCTACGTAAGGTAGGCTCCGGTATTTTATCCGTATTTTTACGAGTACGTATTGCCATTTTTTGCGCTTCTGTAAAGTTATGCCTTGTGCAAAATTAAGGTATTTATTCGGAAACGCACACAGAATATAGAAAAATGTACCTATCTTTGAGTCGGATTAAAATTAATTCACATGAAAAATAATGATTGGAAAGACCGACTGAACATTGTATATTCCACCAATCCGGACTTTAAGTACGACAACGGGGAAGAGGAAGAAATAGAAACGCTGGACAAAAAGCAGCAGAAACTTCGTGTATCAATAGAAAAAAAAGGACGTGGCGGAAAGACCGTTACTGTAATAACCGGCTTTGCTGGCAGCGAAGAAGACTTGAAAGAGCTGGGTAAGCTGCTAAAGACTAAATGTGGTGTAGGCGGATCGGTAAAAGAGGGAGATATCTTGATACAAGGAGAATTCCGTCAGCGTATTATCGATTTGCTGAAAGCGGAAGGTTATACACAGACTAAATAATATTCAGGTACACGCCCAACAAACAATATCAGCTGGGATTATAAGCAAGAAAGTAGGAGGTTTTTCTCTAACCGTCTGCAAGACTTCTAAAGTTTTTGTACAAATCTTCTAATTTTTTGTACAAATTTTCAAAAAACATCCCGATGTTTTTTCTTCAAGACAGCGGCCTTCAGAATTTTTCTCCTTGAAAGTCACCAGCAAAAAATAAGCCCCTTTTATGACTACCCCGTGTGAAGAATGTGATAGCCATAAAAGGGGAAATTTTATTTTAACAGATCATTCAATAAAATTAGTTCTCTACTAAACTCATTTCATTCCATTTTTTTCTAATCTCCTTCCTAAATAAATAAGTAAAATAGAATCTTCCACTACACAACGTAAGTAATAATATGAAAAATCAGCAAATAAAAAAGGCCAGTCGCCCCATTGGAGTTAGACTGACCTTTTAATTTATTTTTAAATAAATTTCTACAAAGGAGAAAATTATTCAGCACGCAAAGTGAAACGTTTGAAATCTGTAATAACCAATTCAGCATCAGCAGCTTTCAATACTTCAGCTACAGTCTTCTTCGGTTCCATAATGCTTTCCTGGTTCAACAGACAAACTTCTTTCAAGAATTTGCCCAGACGACCCTTAGCAATATTTTCAATCATAGCCTGAGGCAAGTTAGCAGCCTTTTCAGCAGCTACAGTTTCTTTAATTTCTTTAGCCTTAGCAACGTCTTCAGCTGTAATCCATCCCTTAGCCATATTGCTTTCCATATGCTCTTCGCTATCTACATGAGCAGGATTGATACCAGCTTTCTTCAAAGCAGCTTCTACGGCTTTCTGTACCTGTTCTGCCTTAGTCTTTTCAATAGCAACATTGATTTCTTCCTGTTTTACAGCTTCAGGAACACCTGCTTCGTCGATTGCAATCGGGTTCATTGCTGCAATCTGCATACAGATTTCGTGAGCAATCTTTTCGTCACAAACTTTATTGAAAGCAACGATTGTACAAAGCTGATTCTTGTTCATGTGGTTGTAAACAGCAGTGCAAGCACCAGAAACAAAGAAGTAGCCATCCAATTCAGTCTTTTCACCAGTGATACCGCTACGTTCAACGATAGCATCAGCAATTGTACCGCTACCCATCGGAAGAGCTTTTACTTCATCCAAAGTCTGACATTTGTTAGCGATAGCAGCATCCAGGATAGCCTGAGTCAAAGCAACGAAATCTGCATTTTTAGCAACGAAGTCTGTTTCACACTTCAAAGCGATCATAGCAGCATAGTCGCCAGTTGATTTTGCCAAAACACAACCTTCTGAAGTTTCACGATCAGAACGTTTTGCAGCAACAGCTTGTCCCTTCTTACGGATAATTTCTACTGCCTTGTCGAAATCGCCTTCAGATTCTGTCAAAGCGTTTTTACAATCCATCATACCAGCTCCGGTCATTTTACGGAGTTTGGTAATATCAGCCATACTTACAGCCATAGTAATTTCTTTTTATTGAGTTAATAAATAAATCTATATTAAAGCAAATGAGAGCTGAGAACAGAGAGTTGAGAATTGCCTTTATATAGTAACTCTCAACTTTCAACTCTCAACTCTCACTCTAAAGTATATTAAGCTTCTTCGTCTTTACCCATGAAAGCGGCAGCCTTTGCAGCATTGATAGCTTCTTCTTCTGCCTTATCCATACGAGCCTTAGTAGCTTTCTTCTTAGCAGCTTTCGGAGCATTTTCTCCAGCAGCTTCCATGTCTACTTTTTCAGCTTTTCTTTCTTCCAAACCTTCTGCCATTGCAGCGCAGCAAGCATCCAAGATAACTTCTACAGACTTAGTAGCGTCATCATTAGCAGGAATTACGAAATCTACGTTTGTAGGATCTGAGTTTGTATCAACGATAGCAAATACAGGAATACCCAAACGATTAGCTTCGCGAACTGCGATATTTTCTTTCAATACGTCTACAACGAACAAAGCAGACGGCAGACGAGTCAAATCAGCGATAGAACCCAAGTTCTTTTCCAATTTAGCACGCTGACGAGAAATCTGAAGAATTTCTCTCTTTGACAAGTTTGAATAAGTACCATCGTTAGTCAACTTATCGATAGTAGCCATTTTCTTCACAGCCTTACGGATAGTCGGGAAGTTAGTCAACATACCACCCGGCCAACGCTCGATTACATAAGGCATGTTTACAGAAGCAGCTTTCTCAGCTACAACCTGTTTTGCTTGTTTTTTAGTAGCAACGAACAGGACTTTCTTTCCTGATTTTGCAATCTGCTTCAAAGCTTCAGCAGCTTCATCAACTTTAGCAACGGTTTTGTTCAGGTCGATGATATGGATTCCGTTGCGTTCCATGAAAATATAAGGAGCCATAGCAGGATTCCACTTTCTCTTAAGGTGTCCGAAGTGGCAACCAGCCTCCAATAAAGTATCAAAATTTACTCTTGACATTGTTTTTAATCTTTTAATCGTTTACTTTCTTTTTTGTTTAATTGAACCAACTGCCGGGTAGTTTCTCCGCAAACGCTTGTAGGGAAAATCCCGACGGTTTAGATACTAAACGCTTTCTTAGTTGAGAGTTGAAAAGTGAAAGTTGAAAAAAAAAATAAGCAACTTGTCCGTTCCAACATTCCACCAACTCTTAACGTTTACTGAACTGGAATCTACGACGTGCTTTCGGACGACCCGGTTTTTTACGTTCAACAGAACGAGGATCACGAGTCATGAAGCCTTCTGCACGAAGAGTCTTCTTATCTTCAGGGTTGATTTTAACCAGTGCACGAGCGATAGCCAGACGCAAAGCCTGTGACTGACCAGTAAATCCACCACCGCACAAGTTAACTTTAATATCATATTTTTCAGCTACTTCCAGCTTATTCAAAGGCTGTTTTACTACATACTGCAGAATAGTTGATGGAAAGTACTGTGCAAGGTCTCTCTTGTTAATAGTAATCTTTCCTGTACCTTCGCTTACGAAAACGCGAGCAACTGCGCTTTTACGTCTGCCTAATGCATTTACTACTTCCATTCTTTATTATTTAAGTGTGTTAATATCAATTACTTTCGGAGTCTGAGCTTCATGTTTGTGTTCAGCACCTTCATATACATAAAGGTTGCCCAGCAACTTAGCTCCCAGACGATTTTTCGGAAGCATACCTTTTACTACTCTCTTCATCAATTTTTCAGCGCCATTCGGTTTTGCCATCAAGCGAGCCGGAGTGATTTCGCGCTGACCGCCCGGATAACCGGTGTAGCTCAAGTAGATTTTATCATTCCACTTGTTTCCTGTAAATTTCACTTTGTCTGCATTGATGATAATAACGTTATCACCGCAGTCTACATGAGGGGTAAAGTTTGGTTTATACTTACCTCTCAACAACTTTGCAACTTTAGCACCGAGGCGACCTACCACCTGATCGGTAGCATCAACTACGACCCATTCTTTAGCCGCAGTTTCTTTGTTTGCAGAAATGGTCTTGTAACTTAAAGTATCCACTCTTAAATCTTTTTTAAAATGTTAACTACTAAAAAACAAATCCATCACACTTTATTCCTCCCGGACAAAGAGGATTAAAGCATTCAGAATTAAACTTTTATCACTATTTGATAATAATCGGCTTGCAAAATTACTGCTTTTATCCGAACTGACAAAGATTTTAAGTATTTTTTTCTACAGCCAAGCCTCTGACTCAGGGCTAATTAGCGAACAATATTTTCCGGATAAGTAGAAGGCATTACTACACGCTTCCAAATTTCGTGACACCAAGAATCAATCTTATTACCATCACGGTCAACCGTCAGATAATATTTTACAAACATCAGATTGCCATTTTCCTTCAATTCAAAATGCATTTCATTTTTATCCCCGTTCAGCTGCGGTAAATGCAAATTCTTTTCCACATATTCGGTATATACATTCTCAGCATTCTGCTTATAAGTTCCATATCCAATAATAATAGCTCCATTCTGCATCATTACCAGATTAGTAAAACGGCCATCATCTGAAAGAATCTTAAGAGAATTACTCGTTTTCAACTCACCTACAACATTAGGAGAACTGGAACGATAGAAACACATTTGCCATACCCCATTCAATGTAGTTGGAATTTTTTCCTGAATATCCTGAGCCAACATATTCGTCGCACCTAAAAAGAGGCACACTAACCAAAGAAACAAAGAACGTGTTTTCATAACAAATAAATTTAAAAGGTTAAACGAGAAATGAGTTGATATACAAATATATAAAATATATCTTATAAAAAGTTCCCATACTCATTTTTTATTTTACCTTTTTTAAAGATATTCAAGACGAAACAGAAAGAACCTATGCACCCTCCTTATTATATATTATAAAATAAAAAAGCGAATCCCCAGTTGGAGATTCGCCTCAATATAGACAATAGGTATCGATTTAGAATTCAGCATTACGCGGCGTACGCGGGAAAGGAATAACATCACGAATGTTTGCCATACCCGTAACGAACAGCAACAAACGTTCGAATCCCAGACCGAAGCCAGAATGAGGACATGAACCGTACTTACGTGTATCAAGATACCACCACATATCTTTCATCGGAATATTCAGTTCCTTGATACGGGTAAGCAACTTATCATAGTCAGCTTCACGTTCAGAACCACCAATGATTTCACCGATTTTCGGGAAGAGAACATCCATAGCACGAACAGTCTTACCATCTTCATTCTGTTTCATATAGAATGCCTTAATTTCTTTCGGATAATCGGTCAAGATAACAGGACATTTAAAGTGATCTTCCACCAGATAACGTTCGTGTTCAGAAGCCAAGTCTACACCCCAATAAACAGGGAATTCAAACTTATGACCTTTGGCAACGGCATCTTCCAAAATCTTGATACCTTCCGTATAGGGCAAACGTACAAACTCTTCTTTCAGAACTCCCTGCAGACGTTCGATCAATCCCTTATCGAACATATCGTTCAGGAATTTCACATCATCGTAGCAGTTATCAAGAGCCCACTGAACACAATATTTAATGAACTCTTCTGCCAAGTCCATATTATCGTTGATATCATTGAAGGCTACTTCCGGTTCAATCATCCAGAACTCTGCCAGGTGGCGTGGAGTATTTGAATTTTCAGCACGGAATGTCGGACCAAATGTATAAATAGCACCTAAAGCCGTAGCTGCCAGCTCACCTTCCAACTGACCCGACACGGTCAAACTGGTCTGTTTGCCGAAGAAATCGTTATCATAGATAATCGACCCATTCTCATCCTTCTTCAAATCATACAGATTCATGGTAGTAACCTGAAACATTTGACCGGCACCTTCACAATCGGAAGCTGTAATAAGCGGTGTATGAAAATAGAAGAACCCACGTTCATGGAAGAACTTGTGAATAGCGATAGCCATATTATGACGAATACGGAACACAGCTCCAAATGTATTCGTACGCGGACGCAAGTGAGCAATTTCACGTAAGAATTCCATAGAATGTCCCTTTTTCTGCAAAGGATATGTATTATCGCAAGTACCCAAAACCTCAATTTCACGAGCCTGGATTTCCGCTGCCTGTCCTGATCCTACTGATTCAACCAGTTCGCCATTCACACTGATACATGCTCCGGTAGTAATCAACTTCAGCATTTCTTCGTCAAAGTTTGCCAAATCAACAACTACCTGCACATTATTTATAGTAGAACCATCATTCAAGGCAATGAAGTTTACCTGTTTGCTACCACGGCGAGTACGCACCCACCCTTTCACATTGACCATTGTCCCGAAATCACGGCACTTCAAGAGGTCAACAATTTTTGTTCTACGAATTGTTTCCATGTTATTATTTCATTAACTAATTATTCAAAAGATCCCATACGGAGCATGTTTACTTCCTGTTCTGTCAGATAACGCCAGTCACCACGACGCAAACCTTTCTTAGTAAGTCCAGCGAAATATACACGATCCAGCTTGATTACACGATAACCCAACGATTCAAAAATACGACGGACAATACGATTCTTTCCTGAATGGATTTCAATGCCTACCTGCGACTTATCTGTATCCGAAGCATAGCTAACAGCATCTGCGTGGATTTCTCCATCATCCAACGTAATACCTGCAACTATCTGATCCAAATCTGCCTTAGTTACGTTTTTATCACAATAAACATGATAGATTTTCTTCTTCAGATACTTCGGATGAGTAAGTTTTGAAGCCAAATCACCATCGTTTGTCAAAAGCAATACACCTGTAGTATTACGGTCCAAACGTCCTACCGGATAAATACGCTCTTTACAAGCACCTTTTACAAAATCCATAACAGTCTTACGTTCCTGAGGATCATCAGAAGTCGTAACACAATCTTTGGGCTTATTCAGCAATACATATACCTTACGTTCAATATTAACAGGCTGGTCATGGAACTTAATTTCGTCAGAACGTTTAACTTTAGTACCCAATTCAGTAACCACTACCCCATTTACCGAAACAACTCCGGCAGTAATAAACTCATCAGCCTCACGACGTGAACAGATTCCTGCATTTGCCAAGAACTTGTTCAAACGAATCGGCTCATCCGGATCTGTCAATATATCCTTATATTCGATTTGTTTCTTCATGCTATACTTAGCATTCGGATTATAATCGGCCGTACGAGGACGATAGCCACCACCTTGCTGACGATTGTAGCCACCCTGCTGACCGCCATTATTGAAACGAGGACGTTGCGGACGATAGCCACCTTCACCTTGCTGACCACCGTTAAAACGCGGACGATACGGATGCTGTTCTCCGCCTTCTCCATTATTATTGTTATAACGAGAATTATACGGACGATGAGGACGAGCATTATTATTAAAGTTTGGATTATACGAAGAACGTTCACCATTATTGTTATCGTACGACGGACGATTGCCATAAGAACGTTGCTGACGATAACCACCTTCGCCCTGCTGACCGCCGTTATTAAAACGCGGACGATACGGGCGCTGTTCTCCGCCTTCTCCATTGTTATTATTATAACGAGAGTTGTAAGAACGCTGAGGACGTTCGCCTCCTTCATTATTCGGAGTAAAACGCGGACGACGTCCATAACTGTTACCTCCCTCATTACGGTTGTATCTGTTATAACCTTCTCTGTTGTAAGACTTGTAACCATCGCGGCCAGACTGAGTGTTTTCACTCTCCTGTCTGTTTTCTCTTTCTGCCATAATTGTTGTTTTCTATTTATAGATTAATAATTACACCCTTCTCGGGCTAAACTTTTTTATAGATTTTACATTCCAGTATAATTGTGCGGAGTTATCGCGCGCAATTCCTTCTTAATATCTTCACTGACATTCAGTGTCTCAATAAAGTCTTTAATAGATGCCTCATTGATAGCTTGATTAGTACGAGTCAATGCTTTCAATGCTTCATATGGATGCGGATATGCCTCACGGCGAAGAATAGTCTGAATTGCCTCAGCCACTACACTCCAACAATTATCCAGATCCTCATAAATCTTATGTTCATTCAACAGCAATTTACCAAGTCCTTTCAATGAACTCTGGATTGCAATGATTGTATGTCCGAACGGAACACCGATATTACGCAAAACCGTAGAGTCGGTCAGGTCACGCTGCAAACGCGATACAGGAAGTTTCGATGATAAATGTTCCAATACAGCATTTGCCATACCCAGATTACCTTCCGCATTTTCAAAGTCGATAGGATTCACCTTATGAGGCATTGCACTCGAACCAACTTCACCAGCTTTGATTTTCTGCTTGAAGTATTCCATAGAGATATACTGCCAGAAATCACGGTTCATATCAATCATAATCGTATTGATACGCTTCATAGCGTCGAATATTGCTCCAAGATTATCATAATTGGAAATCTGAGTAGTATATTCTTCACGTTCCAGTCCAAGCTTCTCGGCAACAAACTTATTACCAAAAGCCTTCCAGTCAAACTCCGGATATGCTACATGATGAGCATTATAATTACCTGTAGCGCCACCGAATTTTGCAGTAATAGGACATGCTTTCAGAACAGCCAACTGGCGATTCAGACGATATGCAAAGACCATAATTTCCTTTCCCAGACGAGTCGGAGAAGCTGGCTGACCATGTGTTTTTGCCAGCATCGGAATATCTTTCCATTCTTCTGCATACGTTGTCAACTGATCTATCAGTTTCTGAATCTGCGGATAATATACATCATTCAACGCATCCTTGATAGACAAAGGCACAGAAGTATTATTGATATCCTGTGAAGTCAGACCAAAATGAATAAATTCTTTATAATGTTCCAGTCCTCCCAGTTTATCAAACTGTTCCTTGATGAAATACTCAACAGCCTTTACATCATGGTTTGTAACACTTTCAATTTCCTTGATGCGCTGAGCGTCTGTTTCCGAGAAGTTACGGTAAATATCACGCAGTGATTCAAAACGCGCCGAATCGAAACTTTTCAGCTGCGGCAACGGCAATTCACACAAAGTGATAAAATATTCAATTTCAACCCGCACACGATATTTCATCAGTGCAAACTCTGAAAAATAAGCAGCCAGAGCACCGGCTTTGCTTCTGTATCGACCGTCAATAGGTGATATAGCTGTGAGTAAATCAAGCTCCATCATGTTTTACAAATACTTTTTGAGTCTATATAATGATCATTATTGAGAGTGCAAAGGTAATGTTTTTTCCCGAGTTGAGGGGAGTAACACAGAAAACTTTAGTATTTATTTTACAATTATTTCCTATTGAAAGCCAGCAATAATGCAAAAGTTACCGAACAATGTTATATCTTGCTAATAACCGGAACAATGAAACGCAAAATAATGTAATTTTGCACCCGCAAATAAAAAAGGAATAAACATATGGAATTACCTAAAGACCCGATGATGCTGTTTAGCTTCATCAACATGAAATTGCGTGATTTCTATCCTTCACTGGATGCACTTTGCCAAGACATGCAGGTCAACAAAGAAGAAATCGTAAACAAACTGAAAGCGGTAGGATTTGAATATAATCCTGAACAAAACAAATTCTGGTGATCATTCCTAAAGAATATCACCAGAATTTGTTTTATTAGCCTCAGCATATATAGCCAAACTGCCGAAGCAATCAAAACAGATACTCCGATCACATACCTTCTACAAAAAGATATATAATCTCTCAATAGTCTATTACAATATTACCTCATACAGATCGATAAACGACCAAGAAGGCATTCATCTGGAAAAGAACTATTTCCGACAATCAAAGGATCAACGATGTAACCAAAGTTCCGGATTCAGTTTTTCCGTTTCCCTACGAAGCTGAAAGTGAAGTACTGTATTACCATCCTTATCTGTATTGACCTGACCAATGATATCGCGTGCTTTCAGCACACTGCCTTTTTTTACCAACACCGACGACAAGTTACAATACACTGAAATATAGCTACCATGACGGACAAGAACATTCGACAATCCATTATATTGGAATATAGCCGAAACTTCTCCATCGAATATGGCACGAGCCTGCGCACCATCTTTACCCTTTATATCGATACCCTTATTATCCAAACGTACATTCCGTAAACCTTTCACCTGATACTGTCCAAAGTGTCCCACTATCACATAAGGTCCAGTAATCGGAATTGGAAGTCGTCCTTTATTTTGCGAAAAGACACTGGACAAGCGACGGTCTTCTGAATCAACCTTATACTCTTCCACCTTCGAAGGTGCAGTTTTTGTCGTAGTACTCTTTTTGCTTTCTCCGGCAGCGACCGTCTTTTCTTTAGCCAATTCAGCTTTTCTCTTAGCCTCTGCCTTACGACGAGCTTCCTCTTCTGCACGCTTCCGTGCTTTTTCTATTTCTATTTCAATCAGACGGTCAATCTGCGCATTCAACCGATCGGCAGAACGACGTTTCTTCGAAATTTCAGACTGAATACTTCGTTGTTTCTTTTGCAAAGATGTAAGCAATGTCTTACGGTCCTTTTCCTGTTCTTCGAGCTTCATTCTTTCAGCTTCTCCCTGCTTCAACAATTCTTCCTTTGCTTTTCTGCTGGCCAGTAATGTCTGCTGCTTCTCGGTAACCTGTTTTTGCTTGCGTTCTACTTGGATTCCCTGCAAGCGCTGATAATCGGCATACTCACGAACATACCGTAACCGCCGGTACATCTGACTCAGGTTATCTGCCGAAAAAATAAACATCAGTTTTTCCTGTATGGACTTATTGCGATACATATACTTCACCGACTGTTCATACTTTTTCTTTTTATCAGTCAGCTCCCGCTGTAAAGACCGTAACTCTACCTGCAAACGGTCAACTTCCGTCTGTATAACCTTTACATCGTTTTCAATTGTTTCAATATACTTTTTGCGTTCATTAATCTGTCCCGAAAGTAAAGCCAAGTTATCCAACTGACTTTTTACATCCTTTTTGGTCGATTGCAGCAACGTTTCGGATGCAGAAATCTGTTTTTGCAACTCAGCATGCTGCTTCTCCAGTTCCCGAATCTTACGAGTACTCTGTGCAAATCCTTGCACACAGAACAGACAGATCAATAATACACCAAGTAATTGTTTCATTGTTTCAACAAAGTCTTTAGCAATTCTTGTAATTCAATTTGCTGATAACGAGACGACAATTGTGTCCGCCCCTCCCAATCACCACCAACCGACAGGCGAGAAAATTTCATGTCGAGCGTAAGAGCCTTACCCGTCCCTTCTACAGAAAGCAACATATGACTTGGAAACAAACGATTGTCCAATGTCGTAAAATCATCATATTTCCAGTTAAGTGCGTAAGGAGTATTTAAAACTCCAATATGACTTTCCTCCAACAGGCCACGATCGGCAGATGTACGGAAACGATAAGACAATCCCTTAGCAGGTTTTGCCTCCAGCAAAGCATATTCACCTTCCAATGAAATATGGAAAGACTTAGCATCAGTAACATCCAGTTGCGCTTTTCCCGGAAGGAATAGTTCATTCAAAAATAAAGACTGTAGGATATTAAAGCTCAACTCTGTATTTGCCAAACGGCTAAGCTCCTCGAATGATACCTTAACATATCGTTTATTTAAACGGTCGACAGCCAGCAATCCGTCGGGAGTAATCTCCAGACGAGCCACTTCAATTCCCAGCAACGGGGCCACATACAACTGTATAGACTCACCTCTTTTCAAACGAAGTGTAGCACTTATTTTTGCATCCTTCTGTCCTTCCATGTTTAGATTCAGTGCAACTTTTCCGCTCACAGCCTTCCATGAAGGCGAGAGTTCTATAACTTTCTCCATATATGCCTCCCCTGTCAGTCCCCCAACCATAGGAGTCTTTTCAATCTTCCGGGTAGACGAACACGAAGCCACCAAAACAAGAGCTATCAGCACATACAGATATCGTATTAACAATCTTATCATTCGGCTATATATTTCTTTTGAGCAATCTTTTGTTTTAAACGTTTCTTTTCTTTTTCTGTAGGCGGAGTAGAGCCATCTTCGGTAGTTTCATTCATCGCATCAGCTTTCTTCCAGTATTCCAAAGCCTTATCCTTCTCACCCAACATATAATAGATATCACCAGCATGCTCCACAATCGTACGACTTTCATCTCCTTTATTACGCAAAGCCTGTTCAATATAGATACGTGCCTCGGTATATCTTCCTTTTTCGAACAAAATCCATGCATAGGTATCAAGATAAGTTTCATTATCCGGCTCAGCCTTCACGGTACGATAACTCATTTCTTCGGCCTTATCCAAATCCTTCCGCTCAACGGAAAGGAAATAAGCATAATTGTTCAACGTACCGATATTATCCGGATTGTATACTAACGAAGAATCATAAGCAGCATATGCCTCAGCATGCATTTCCTTTGAATGATATAAATCACCCAGTATAGCATAAAAGTCAGAAACAATATTTTTATCACTCTTTTCATTTATCTGCTTTACACCTTTAGTGAATACATCCAAAGCCTCATCGGTTTCTCCTTTCTGATGATAGGCAATTCCCAAATAATAATAGAACTCAAGCGACTCCGGATTATATTCCAGTGCAGGTTTGGCTATTTGAATTACATCATCCAAATCATTGTCACGTATGGCATAACTCAGCAGTTGAAGACGTGCCGGCTTGTTTTCCGGATCAAGTGCCAATATCTGATGCAATACAGGCACAGCTTCTTTTTCCATTTTTTTCGTCAGCAGATACTGTGCACACAGCATCGCCAGGTCAGCATTCTGCTGCGGACGCTTCAAGATATTCTGAAACAAAGAAACAATCTGCGTGCTATCCTTGGAGCCTTGTTCCGACTGAAGGATAAGCTGACGCATAATTTCCATCTTGGTATCCGACTGCACATCATCATTCAGCAAAATCGTATCAAGTTGTGCCTGATATAAACTATCCTGCCCCGTTTTCTGATAATAAGAAGCCATCGAGATCAACGCCGGAGCATATCCGGGCTCTTCTTTCAAGATACGCTGATAAACGCCAAGCGCTTCCTGAGGCTTGTCGTTATTCAGATAGACATCTCCCAAGATTGTCTGGTAACGCATGTCGTAAGGATATTCTTTCGACAAGCTTTCTATTTCTGTAAAAGCCTTCTCCTGATCACCCAGTAATAAAAACATACGGAATTTTTCCATACTAATCTGTTCCGACTTTCCATCCAGTTCTTCCAAGCGATTCAACGTATTAATAACCTGCTGATAGCTTTTGGCCTGATTATATAAATCAATCAACGACATCAGCGGCTCCAGACGCGACGGAAACTGGTCCGCCATGTTTTCATAAACCGCAATAGCCTTCGGAATATCCCGTTTCCGTTCGTAATAAGAAGCCAGTGTCTGCTTATACCAGAAATTAGATTCATCAGAAGAAACAGCCTGTTTCAAAGCCTGTTCTCCTTTGGTTTCCTGCCCCAGATACATGTAAAACTGCGAAAGCTCGTATAGAGCAGCTCCCGAAGCCGGATAAATATCCAGGCAATGTTGATACAACTCGTACGCTGCATCGAAATCACCTTTCTGTTTCATACGAACAGCTTCAAGAAAATAATAGTCGTACTTCCGCCGCTGTTCAGGAGTAAGCGGATCCTTTTGTACGACAGCCTGCTGCTGCTTTTGTTTCATCTGCTTGCCAGAAGTTCCGCAAGCAGCCACAATCACCATCATGCAAGCCGATATGATATAAATTAATTTTCGCATACCGATGAAATTTTTAGATAAAGGAATACGGACACGCTTCGTTATTTTACTCCTGTATGTCCGAAGCCACCAGCTCCACGCTCAGTATCTTCCAACACTTCCACCTCCTGCCATTCGGCCTGTTCATAACGAGCAATTACCATCTGTGCAATGCGTTCACCATCTTCTATCACAAAATCCTCAGTAGAAAGGTTAACTACAATAACACCAATTTCACCACGATAATCAGCATCAATCGTACCCGGTGTATTCAAAAGCGTAATTCCTTTTTTCAGAGCCAGTCCGCTTCGGGGACGTATCTGCGCTTCAAATCCTTCGGGCAAAGCTATATATAATCCGGTAGGCACAAGACAACGCTGCAAAGGTTTCAATACTATAGGCTCATTCAGGTTCGCGCGCAAATCCATCCCTGCCGAGCTACTTGTAGCATACTGGGGTAATGCATGTTTCGACTTATTGATAATCTGTACTTTCATTTTACGGTCATTTTAATTGTGCGAAGTTAAACATTTCGGGGGACTTACTATTTATGTTTACCATTTTTTATAAAAACAAATCTTTTATCAGACAAAATCGTCCCTTTTTCTCACCCGGCTATCCGTTTTTCCAGCGATTTTACCTAAGTTTGCAAAAAACTGTAACCAACCATGAACTGGAACCAACTCATATCGAACAAGCGTTTCGGACTGGAAGCTTTGCATGAAACCAGAAAGGAAGACAGAACTGAATTTCAACGTGATTACGACCGGTTGATTTTCTCTGCCCCTTTCCGCCGCCTGCAGAACAAAACTCAGGTATTTCCGTTGCCCGGAAGTATTTTCGTCCACAACCGTCTGACTCATAGTCTGGAAGTTTCCTGTGTAGGACGTTCACTGGGAAACGATGTTGCCATGCGCCTCTTACAAAAACATCCGGAATTATCAGATTCACACTTGTCGGAAATCGGCGCCATTGTTTCCGCCGCCTGCCTGGCACACGACCTTGGCAACCCTCCTTTCGGGCATTCGGGAGAGAAAGCCATTGGCACCTATTTCTCCGAAGGGAAAGGACTCGCACTGAAACCTTTTTTATCGGAAGCTGAATGGGAGGACTTGACTCACTTCGAAGGAAACGCAAATGCCTTCCGTCTGCTGACGCATCAATTTCAAGGAAGACGGCCGGGAGGATTTGTCATGACGTATTCTACTCTTGCCTCTATTGTCAAATACCCGTATTCATCACGACTGGCAGGGAAAAAGCAGAAATTCGGTTTCTTTCTGAGCGAAGAAACAGACTACAAGCGAATCGCAGACGAGCTCGGCATTATCAAGCTGAGTAAAGACGGCGAACCGGTACGCTATGCACGCCATCCGCTGGTATATCTGGTAGAAGCAGCCGACGACATCTGCTATCAGATGATGGACATAGAAGATGCTCACAAACTGAAGATTCTGACGACTCAAGAAACAAAAGAACTATATTCACAGTTTTTTACGGAAGCCCGAAAAAAACGTATCAATGAAATCTGTCAGTTGGTTACAGACACCAACGAACAGATAGCCTATCTGCGCACATCTGCCATAGGCGTACTGATACAAGCATGCACACAAGTCTTTGTCGAAAACGAAGAACAGATTCTTTCCGGCACTTTCGAGGGGCCTCTTATCAAACACATGGATGAACCGATACGAAAAGCATATGCAAATTGCTCAAAGACAGCCTTCGCAAAAATTTATTGTTCAAAAGACGTTCTTGACATCGAGCTTGCCGGTTATCAAGTCATTACGACCTTAATCGACCTGATGATAGAAGCAGTCAGATACCCCGACAAGGCTTATTCCAAGTTACTCATCAACCGCGTATCGAAACAATACGAAGTACAGGCACCTACCTTATACGGGAAAATACAAGCCGTACTCGATTACATTTCAGGCATGACCGACGTATATGCACTCGATTTATACCGCAAGATAAACGGAAACAGCCTGCCTGCCGTTTAAAACAACAATAAAGCCGATTCCATATATCTGTTCCAAATGGAACGTCATATATGGAACCGGCTCTTAATTTATTTGGGGACATTCAGTAAATAAAATAAAATTAGCCAACTAATTCATACACAAAGTGTTGCGAATTAGCTGGCTTTTTTGTA
>OOAG01000018.1_pt1 | contig 154144 bp, 130 predicted proteins | sample 1671461 | NCBI WGS metagenome assembly OOAG01 (sample SAMN06348159, study PRJEB24527) | human gut metagenome | biome: human gut; feature: ankylosing spondylitis patient; material: feces | host: Homo sapiens | place: China | collected 2015-10 | reverse complement strand
CGTCCGGGTCCATAGGAGCATCCTTGTAGAAGAAGAACAGGTTACGTCCGATGATGGCAGCCGTCAGGTTCTTGCCGGCACCGAACAAGTTACGGAATGTATATCCCAGACTCAGTTCACGCAGACGTACGTTTGTAGCATCGTAAACGTAGAACTCGTTGGCATACGGGCTGTTGAAGTTGCTGGCACCTGTTGTGGTATACCATGCTTTCGGATCAAATTCCACTCCGTCTACCACTACCTTGCCTGCATTACGTGCATCGGCAGTCCGCTGAGAAACGCCCCAGCCATCCATTGTAGCTTCTGTCATAGACAGTACCTTGCCGCCGAATTTACCGTCGATCAGGAACGACAGGGTGAAGTCTTTGTAATGGAATGTGTTCGACCATCCGGCGTTGAATTTCGCATTCATGTTTCCGGCGTAAATCATATCTTCAGTCGTATCACCACTTACAATCGGGTTACCCGTAGTTGCATCCTTCATCGGCTTGCCGTTTTCGTCACGCATGATGTGGCGTACGTACAAGTCACCGTACGATCCATCTTCCTTCAGGATAATCTTGGCACCACCAAAGTCAGTCAGAGTCAATCCGTTTGGCAGGTCATCCACCAGTTCTACAATCTTGTTTTCGTTGTACGAGAAGTTCAGGTCAGTACTCCAACTGAAGTTTTCGTTAAACTGCTGATACCATCCGGCGCTGAATTCAAATCCCTGGTTCTGTACGTTACCGGCGTTGACATAGCGGTTGCGCAAGCCCGATTCATACGGAGCAGCTACCGAGAAGAACTGGTTCTTAGTATTCGTCTTATAGTAAGTCATACCCAGCGTCAGTCGGTTCTGGAAGAATGTACCGTCGAAACCAACTTCTACAGAGTGTGTCTTTTCCGGTTTCAATGTACGGAACGGAGCATTTTCAGGAGGTGTGATAGAGCCCTGCGACTGCAATGAGTAGAGCAGGTTACTCATGAATACCGGTACGTCGTTACCTACGATAGAATAGCTGGCACGCACCTTGAGCAAGTTTACGTTCTTGCCCATATCGATGAATCTGTCCAGCAGGAAGCTACCACCTACCGACGGGTAGAAGAATGAGCAGCTTTCCGTGTAAGCCAGTGCAGACGACCAGTCGTTACGTACAGAAACATCAACGAACAAACCATCCTTATAACCGAACTGAGCTGTAGCGAATACCGCATTCAGTCGTTTTTCCGTATTCCAGTTATCATTCTTGCCTACTACAGACATGTTGCCGTAATAGTTGTTCGGAGTAAAGATGTTCGGATAATATACATTACCGTTACCCGGAGAAGTGAACTGCGTACCTTCAGCCCACAAGTCTACATGAGCCGTCTTGCTCTTAGTGAAACTGGAACCAGCCGTAGCCGATACCAGGAAGTCATTGAATGTATGGCTGTAGCTTACCAGTACATCCCCGTACAGCTGGTCGCTGAAATAACGGTTATCCTTCATACGTCCCATCGGGTACAGGTTGGCGATACTCGACGCATACAGATTATGCTGCCAGCGTTCTTCACCTCTTTCGTAACGCATACGTCCCTGAATGTTCAAGTCCTTGGTAATATCCCATTTGATGCTTCCACCGAATTCATAGCGGTTACGGTCCGTAATCGGAGTCTGCCGGTTCAGTGTCCAGTACGGGTTACTGTACTGTTGCAGACCGGTGTTTGTCCAGTTCTGGATATAACATCCTCTCGATTCGTCATACACTTCGAAATTATCCTTGTAGTAATTCCAGTCCTCACCTCTCGGGAACAGATACACACCTGTCAGCGGGTTGAACAAGAATCCTGCAGCTGCCTGATTCTTCACATACTGGTTGGTATACTTCGCACTGAAATCAACGTGCACACTCTTCAGTACATTGAATCCCACTTTCGAGTTCAGGTTATGGCTGCGGTACGTATTGCCCGGAGTCATACCTTCCGAGTACACATTACCATAAGAGAAATACGCCTGAATGTTGTCATTTCCACCTGCCAGCGAGATAGAGTTGTTTGTTGTAAATCCCGTGCGGTAGAACTCCTTCGCATAGTTCGGTGCTTCAGCCGAGAGCTTGTCACCCCAGCTGTACGTACCGTTATCGCTTACTCCATACGTATTCTGGAATTCCGGCAGCACCATCGGAGTTTCCATTGTAGTATTGCTTGATACATTGATAGAAACCTTGCCCGACTGAGCCGATTTTGTGGTAATCATGATTGCACCGTTGGCAGCTACGGCACCATACAGAGCGGCAGCCGAAGCACCCTTCAGCAAAGTAATGGAAGCAATATCATCCGGGTTGATAGTCGACATCACGTCACCACCATCTCGTTCACCACCATAGTTGCTGCTAACCTGTGCGCCGGAAACGCTGTTCATAACCGGAACACCATCCACAACGATCAACGGCTGGTTACTACCACTGATAGACTTGTTACCACGGAACAAGATTTTAGAAGAACCTCCGGCACCGGTAGAGTTCGGAGTAATCATCAAGCCGGCACTCTTACCCTGCAGAGAGTTGATCATGTTTACACTCTTGATGTCGTTCACATCACTTCCGCCCACCGTCTGTGCAGAATAAGTCAATGTTTCCGACTGACGCTGGATACCCATAGCCGTTACAACTACTTCGCCCAGACTTTCCGTATCCGAAACCATCGAAACATTGATAGTCTTTCTTCCGTTCACCGCTTCTTCAACGGTTTTCATACTGATGTATGAGAACACCAGCACATCATTCTGTTCTACGGTAATCGAATAATGACCGTTCAAGTCGGTTACCGTACCATTGGTGGTTCCCTTTACTAATACGTTTACTCCAATTAAAGGATCGCCCATCTCTTTACTGGTAACATTACCGTTTACAGTAATGGTTTGAGCATAAATCCCAGTCAAGAACATTCCTATCAGGAACATTGCGACTACTAGAAATGATCGCTTTTGCATAGTTAAACAATTAAGGTTAATACTTTATCTTAGTTTAAGGTTAAAATGTTTTTTTCAGTATATTACCTCGTCTTGTCTTTGTATTTCCCGTAGCCCGTGTGTTTTTTTCTCGTATTTTCCGATTTCTGTAGCTAACGTATACCTTGTATAGTTTTTGTATTTTTATGTTTCATCTAAATTATGCAATTTCCCTTTAAAAAAGAGAAAATGAGATAAAAAATATGTATGATATAACATTTTTTAAATCTTCGGGCGAATGTCCGGAAGGCTTATTTAGGGGATTATCCTCCTATATATTTCCGATAATGAGCAGTTTACGGAGGTTATTTTATACCGTGGCGATTTTTTAGATATTGTATCTGCCTACAATTTGTTTATTTCCTCTTCCGTCAATCCTGTAGCCTGTGCTATCTGTTCGTTGCTCATACCCAGCGATTTCAGGTTACGTGCAATGGCGGTTTGTGTTTCCGCACGACCTTCTGCACGGCCTTCCGCACGTTCAGTTTCTATATTATCCCGCAGAATCACGATGTTGTCCAGATGCTTGTAATACGCGTTCAGCTCCTCTCGGCTCATGCGGTCCAGCTTCAGCCGCTCCTTCACCGCATCCAGTCCCGGCGCCGTAGCATGTTCCGGCACGTTCCCCGTGTTCAGGTAATAAATCCACTCCTCCAGCGGTGTCTTTGCCACCCGGTTGAAGTCATTCACCTTCAGAATATAATACTCCGGATAAAGCTGACTCACCCTGTCCACCTTGAACGTCTGCTTCTGGAAGGGGCTCAGCTCCAGCACATCCCCCTCGTGAATCCCCACGAACTCCGTCTTCCCGTGATACACGAAATCCTTGCCGTGTCCCAGCGAGAAATACACGATGTTCACGCTGTACACCTTGCGCACCTTGTCGTACCCCTGTCCGCGGTTGATATACTCCGTCACCAGCTTCGAAGCCCCGAACAGCATCCGCTGAAAATACGCATACTCATTGTTGTTCTGCACCTCGATGAGTACCAGTTCCCCTTTCGAGTTCTCCGCCAGCATGTCCACACGGTTGTACTTGTCGAACTCATCCTCCTGATTACTCTCACTCTCCAGCAGTTTCTGGATCGTCACTTTTTCCTCCAGCAGCGTAGTAAGCAGTCCCTCCAGCACCGCATAATTGGCCTTGTTGCGCAGCAGGCGCTTCATCGCCCAGTCAAAACGAATGTAGCTTTCCATACAGTATGCATTTTAGTAGTTGATATTTACAAAGTAAGCAAATAAATACCGAAACTACAAGCCGATACAAAAAAATCGCCACGATACTCCGCATAGCGTGTACCGTGGCGATTCCCTGTATTAAAATATCCTTTTAGAACTTCCGTAACTTCAGCAGAGCATAGTCCGATTCCAGCGTCATGTACTTGCCGTCGCACGAGCTCACGTTGAATACCGTTTCCGCCTGATTGTCGATACCGAAGTGCCGCAGCATCTCCACCGGCGCGTCCTGCTTGTTGTCACTCGTATTGGCACGCACCTTGAAATCCTTCAGCACCAGCTGCGTTTCGTTGTTGCGGTACTCCGTGCGTCCGATGTAACTGCCGTAGCCGTTCGGACCTTCCTTCTCCGCCACTTCCGTCACCATGCGCGTAATGCTGTAATACAAGCGCTCGCACGTCACCACCTCACGCGTATCCTTCACCACAAACTGCTCCAACTGCCAGAATCCCTCTATATCGTTGTTGATAGGCGCCTTCTGACAACCCTGCATCACCAGCGCTACCACCAGAGCCATCCAAATCATCACCTTGTTTCTCATAAGCCGAATCCTCCACATTTTCTGATTGTCAACATACCACCCGTACTGTTTCCCGGATAATTTCCACGGTCAACCGCCAGAGCAGCACTGAAACTCCATCCCTTCAGACGTTCAGGTCGATAAGTCACCTCCGCCAGACTGCTGAACTGCTTCTTCACCTCGTCAAATGGATTCATATACCTTCCCCAGTTGCGGGCATACGAAACCAGCAATCTCCAGTTCCATTCCTCCGACGGATCCCCCGTCAGTCCCACATGCTGAGCCTTCACACGGCTTCCCTTAATCAAGTTCGTACCGTCCGAATTATACGCCGGTCCCAGCAGGAACGGATGTCCCAGCGAGTTCCCGTAATTCTGCCAGCCTAAATATTCACCGTTATTGTAGTAATTATCACCCCCGCTCATCTGCAAGTCGTTGAACGAACCCGCTATCCCGTCGTAGAGAATCGGACCCGTCTGATCCGTCGTATTCAGACCTTCCCACACCACGGCACTGATCCACCGGTTCTTCGGAAAATCCACTTCCACGCCGATGTGACCATCCTTCCATCGTCCGTACTGCCAGAACATCTGCGAGTGATCCTCGAAATAATGCTCCAGATACGCCTTAAACTTCCAGTCGCCTACATAGTAATTCAGTGCGAAGTTCCAGCTTCCGCAGTGGTTTCCCTCCACGTTCTCCAGCGTACTTTCCTGCTTGGGGAAGAACACCTTCCAGAAATCCTTGAGCCCCTGCGGCATATCTTTTACCAGACTCACGCTGCCGTCCGCATTCTTCTGCATCCGCTTGCCACCGAATTGTGCCGCCGTCAGCAGACCGAATTCAAACTCCACCGGTAACTTCTCCCGGTTACCCAGCCTGAACATCAGTGACTTGCTGTGATACAGCACCCCCGTTGTATAGACCTGTCCCGGAGCCACAAAATCCTTCTGCCAGTCACCGTCGGTAAAATACCCGTAACTCAGATGCCCCTTAAAGGCCACCCAACCCTTCGTACCCGGAATGTTCAGGTAATCCTTCACTTCCACCCGAACCTGCGGAATCGGTCTCATGTTCGTACCTTCCACCATCCAGCCGCTGGTCAGCTTCTCGTTCTTCTCGAGCGGGAACCCCGGCCGTTCCTTACTTCCGATACTCAGCGTCAGCGCCTTCCACGACACATCCGCATAAGCCTGCTGCACCCAGAACTTCGACGACAGGTTCTTTCCCCCTGCCAGATCCAGTCCCACGTCTATCCGCCAGTTCTTCGGCAACACTTTGTTCCATTCCGCTCCGGCACGCACATACGCAAAGTTCGGCTCATTGCCCGCCACACCGTAGCGGTTGGCCGTCAGCCACACAGGAGCATAATCCCCGTTCGATACCGTCACACCCGCTTCCACCTTATACTTCAGCGAGTCGGCAGGCTGCTGCGCATAAAGCGGACTAAAAAGTGTAGTCAGTAGTAAAGTTTTTATCAGTTTCATACCATTTTCATTGAAGTTGCAAAGAAAGTGAATAAATGGTAGACTAGCAAGTTTAGGCCTATAGTTGTTCTATTTCTTTGACGGAGAGTCCGGTAGCAGCCTGAATCTGTTCGCTGCTTAGTCCCAGAGATTTCAGGTTGCGAGCAATAGCCCTTTTCTCCTCGTTTTTACCTTTTTCCATTCCTTCCTCAATTCCTTCTGCACGACCTTCTGCACGACCTTCTGCACGTTCCGTCATGATATTATCCCGCAGAATCACGATGTTGTCCAGATGCTTGTAATACGCGTTCAGCTCCTCGCGGCTCATGCGGTCCAGCTTCAACTGCTCCTTCACCTTGTCCAGTCCCGGTGCCGTAGCATGTTCCGGCACGTTCCCCGTGTTCAGGTAATAAATCCACTCCTCCAGCGGCGTCTTTGCCACCCGGTTGAAGTCATTCACCTTCAGGATATAATACTCCGGATAAAGCTGGCTCACCCTGTCCACCTTGAACGTCTGCTTCTGGAAGGGGCTCAGCTCCAGCACATCCCCTTCGTGAATCCCCACGAACTCCGTCTTCCCGTGATACACAAAGTCCTTGCCGTGTCCCAGCGAGAAATACACGATATTCACGCTGTACACCTTGCGCACCTTGTCGTACCCCTGTCCGCGGTTGATATACTCCGTCACCAGCTTCGAAGCCCCGAACAGCATCCGCTGGAAATACGCATACTCATTGTTGTTCTGCACCTCGATGAGCACCAGTTCCCCTTTCGAGTTCTCCGCCAGCATGTCCACGCGGTTGTACTTGTCGAACTCATCCTCCTGGTTACTCTCACTCTCCAGCAGTTTCTGGATCGTCACCTTTTCCTCCAGCAGCGTAGTGAGCAGTCCCTCCAGCACCGCATAATTGGCCTTGTTGCGCAGCAGGCGCTTCATCGCCCAGTCAAACCGAATATAACTTTCCATACCGTATGCATTTTAGTAGTTGATATTTACAAAGTAAGCAAATAAATACCGAAACCACAAGCCGATGCAAAAAAAACGCCACGATACTTCTCATGAAGTGTACCATGGCGTTTTCTGTTATTAAAAATCAATCAGATGAATTTTTGTATTAACAAGCTCCCAGGTATTCGAGAGAATTGTTGAGAGTAGCACCTGAAATCTTGAATGACTGTATCGGGCCGTTGGGATCGTAAATAAACGAAAGAGAAGACGTATTGTCTTTACCACAGCTCACCCATACTTTCAGTTGGACACTATCTCCCGCTTGTATGCTATGCTTGGGCTTTCCGTTTTTTCCCTTCACGCATTTTTCTGCGAGTATCATTTCCCTGGTTTGTGCGATGGGGAAATTCTTCTTGTTTGCTACCTCCTCATCATAAGGATTGTTTGGGTCATTGGAGTGATAAATAGCATGGATGTCGACTACGAAACCACCATCGTTTTTAAGTCTGAAAGCACTTACTTTTGGCAAAGACACAGTACGGGTAACAGGGTCTCTCGCCCATGCCTCATACGTCATGTTCAAGAGAGATTGTTCATCCACTATGCCTATGGAATTCCATGTGAACACTGCATACCACATACCGCCCGGCATACCAGAGGATTTTCTTACATCGATTTGATATTTCTTGAATTCAGATATGAGATCATCCAGCAACCCATAGCCGCAAACAGAAACACAATGGTCATGCTTCCCGCTTTGGGGATAATTATACAACGCCCACCCGCTTTCACCAGGTGTCATATTACCCTTGGCTGGGGATGTCACCGGCTGCATGTACTTGGAGTCGATGGATAATTTTACGGGACCACAACAATAAATGGCATTCCTCAAGGCAGTGCAGTCTTTGTAATTTATTATGGAGAAATCTCCATCATATAAAATGTTCATGCTGAAGTCTATACCTTTATCCCGCATAGTCGACAACACAGAGGAACAAGTCGCCCCATTGAGGTATCCATTTCTTTCTGCCCATCCTATCACAGTACATTCAGGGATAAAGTAATGTCCAGATGCGGTTACCTTAGCGAAGGCTTCTTCTGCCGTCACGCAATCTCCGTATTTGTCGTTTCCCCAATAGGACATTTTATAAGGCCATTGCAGGAAAGACGACGGCATTGCCATCAGTGTTCTAGGTACATATACTCTTGCGGTTCTCACAGCCTCTTCGGGGCTTGGTATAAGTCCACGTGGCATTTTCTTGGTTTGTTCTTCCATAAGCAATTAATGTGAATTCGATATAAGGACTAATATTCTGTTTCCATCACTAAGTTACTTGAATGATTTGAAAACTGTCTATAGTTGATCTATTTCTTTGGCGAAAAGTCCGGTAGCAGCCTGAATTTGTTCAGCGCTTTTCCGGTCAATTTCCTGTGGCTGTTGATTGTCCATGTTCGTAGTATGGAAATCAATCTTTATACGGTCAATTTCCAGAGAAGGGATAGGCACGAGGGAAGGAATATAACTTCCTGCGGTAGGTACTCCTTTCCGGTTTTCTGCCTTGGTAGGTTGCTCCCCTTGGGAGATATGCTTTTCTTGGGTCATAACTAACTACTTTATCTAGTTTAACAAGATATGGCTCAGGAACTCTTCGGAAAGACGGAGCTGGCCGCTTAGGAACGGTTCGCCTTCACCGGCTCCTTCCAGACGCAGGATATTCTGGGTGTAAAACCAATGGTCTCGCTGGAACATACGGATAACTGCTTTCCTCTTCTCTATATCTTCTCCAGCGATGATAAATGAGGCGGTTTCACCGGTAGGCAAGAAGCCTCCGTGCGACCGGCCTTTCCAGCCACCGAATTCGGTATATTGGCGGTCGAAGTCCTTGTTTTTTGCAAAAAAGATGTCCAATGCTTGTGGACGGATATAATAACTGTTAGCTTTCGCTCTTATCACATCTGCTTGTTGGTCATGTCCTGTACGGATCAATTATTTCACATTCACACCTTCGTGCGCAATGACCAAAGTCTCGATGGAGGTCGTGTTACCATCGGTCTTGAAACCTTCTACGGTAAGCTTTTTGGGCCATGCGTTCACCGCCTCCCAGGTCTTTACTGGGCTGCCCGATTCGTCCAGCAGGCTGACCGTTACCACTTCGCGCTGGATGGTGTTCAGTTTCACCTTATTGATCCAGTCCCATAGTTTTTTGTCATCTTTGAAGATACCTTTCTTGATGGTCAGATCACCCGCTTTTCTCAGTCCCGGCATTTTCAGTTTAGTGAACACCGGACTGTCGCCTGCGCGATAAGTGATTTCCTCGTATTCCGTTTCCAGACCCGACACTTCGCTGCAGGAAATATCTCCTACGTTCGAGATAGATACTTTGAAATAAAAACTCGGCAAAGGCCATGCTTGTGTGCTTGCACTTTGTGCTGATTCATTCTCTGCCATACTATTTTAGTTTATCATTTAATTGTCTGTTTTTATCAGCTTTTCTGCATCTGTTGCTGGAACGTGATTTCGATGAATTCTGCCGGACGGCTGATTGCCACCAGTACGGTGACGCAATAGTACGTAAGCATTCGGTGAACTACAAGCCCATACAAAAAAAATCGCCACGCTACCCTCCGTATAGAGTACCGTGGTGATTCCCGTTTACTTCCCCGCCTCAAAATCCTTGATGCGCTGCTCCTCACTCAGTACTACGCTACTACCGATAGATTCTGTTCTGCCGATCATCAGTAATATGCAAGTTGATATATTCGTCGACAATCAACCATTAGACTTACAATGTTTTTGCGAAGTCCTTCAAATTAATTATGGCAACTGATGGGAAAGATATATTTTTAAGTTCATTGAAATGGTGATCCTCCGTCACGATATATTCCGCATTGGCTGTTATGGCACAGTCTACGAACTTATTGTCATCCTGGTCTGCTGTAATTAGATGAAAACGGTAGTGAGGAGTTAATTTCTTTACATTTTCACGAGTAAGAATCGTGTAGATAATCGTTTCGGCTACATACTTATTAATGTTGCGAGTCATGACTTCCAGATACTCTTCTACGATTTCATTGCTTATACATAACGTATAGTCTCCATTCAAGAATGATTGCCACACTTTATGGCAGTCATTCTTCGCTGAAATTGCAATAATCAGTGAGTTTGTATCCAATACAATGTTTCTCATATTCATTTATAGGGAGTACGTTCATGTAGTTGGTAGAATTTATCGACTTTTTCCTCATTTAATTCTCCATTCTCCCACAAACGGTCAATTTCTTTTTGCGCTTGCTTGGCGAAATAGTCAGAAATAGCCTTTTTAAGTTCTGCTAATGCTTCAGGACTATCCACAAACGACATCATTTCAAGCACTTGCAATTGAGCCGGATTAAAAACTGTAGTATTCATATATTTGGATTTGGTTCTAATACAAAAGAACAAATTTTTGTCTTTATTTCCTAATGAATAAGATAAAAGGATTAAAAAAACAATGGAGAATCAAAATCTTTCAGTAGCAGGAATCGTGGTGATTCCCGTTTACTTCCCCGCCGCAAAGTCCTTGATGCGCTGCTCCTCACTCAGGCGGCACACCAGCAGACGTCCGTCTTTTTCCGCTACGATGTAGCCCTCCAGACCCTCCAGCACCACCTGTCTGTGCTCCGCCGCATGCACCACACAGTTCCGGCAGTTGTACATATCCACCCGGCCGCCAACTTTGGCATTGCCCGCTTCATCCTGCGGAAGCAAGGTGCGCAGCGAACCCCAGCTACCCAGGTCACTCCATCCGAATTCAGCCGGCAGCACAAAGATATCCTCCGCCTTCTCCATCACCGCATAGTCGATGGAAATCTTCTCGCAAGTAGGGAAGAGCCGCTTCAGCTCCTCCGCCTCTTTGTCCGTAAACAAGGCAGGCTCCAGCTCGTCCATCACTCCCGCAATCTGCGGCGCATACCTGCGTATGGCATTCGTAATCGTGTCCGCGTTCCACACAAAAATCCCCGCGTTCCAGAAATAATTCCCCGCAGCCAGATACCCCTTTGCCGTTTCCACGTCCGGTTTCTCCTTAAACGCTTCCACCTTGCAGATACCCTTTGCGTCCGCTTCTCCCAGAGCTGCAATGTACCCGTAGCCCGTTTCCGGTCGGGTAGGCTTCATCCCCAAGGTCACGATAGCCTGCGAGTCCGCCGTCTTCTCCAGTGCCATGGCAATGCAGCGCGCAAACTCCGCCGTATCAATCACCAGCGCATCCGAAGGCGTCACCACGATGTTCGCCTGCGGAAACCCCTTTCGGATCTTCCAGCACGCATACGCGATACACGGCGCCGTATTCCTCGCCTCCGGTTCCGCCAGTATATGCTGAGCCGGAATCTGCGGCAACTGTTCCTTTACTATGTCGACATACTTTTCCGATGTCACCACCCAGAAATTCTCTTTCGGGCAGATATCCTTGAAACGCTCCACCGTGAGCTGAATCAACGATTTTCCTACCCCCATTACGTCGATAAACTGTTTGGGATATTCGGATGTACTCATGGGCCAGAAACGGCTTCCTATGCCGCCTGCCATAATAACTATATGATTTTGCATGCTGGTTTTTGTATTGTTTTTTGCTTTTTAGTCCCTGCGGAAAATGTCACGCGTATATACTTTGTCTTTCACATCATCCAGACACGCATCATAGCGGTTGGCAATGATGGTATGTACCTATGAATGATACATGATATATCAATCTTTCATATGGATGTAAATCTGGCTTATTTGTTCTGCAATATGATCCCAGTTATAAGCAGACATATCATAATTTACATGAGCATAAGGTAAGTTGATATTTTGCTGTAGCTTATTTGCTAAAGCATCGATATTACCGACAGGAAAATAGTTGTCTTTGTTTAATCCGACTTCCAAATTAGCAGGAATGCTACTGACTATAACCGGTAGTTTATAACTCATAGCTTCCAGTAGTGCTATAGGCAACCCCTCATGTGAAGACGGTAAGACAAAGCAACGTGTATAGGTGAGTAAAGAGTGTAGCTTTCTACCTTTGATAAATCCAGTAAGGATTACTCCATGTTTCTTGGCTGTAGCTTTCAATTGTCGTGAATAATCATCTTCAAAGTCTGTATCTCCAGCAAGAACTAACTTACACCCTTTAGTATCTATTTTAGAAAAAGCTTCTACCAGATGATGTAGATTTTTCTCTGGAACGAAGCGACACATTCCTAAAATATATTTTCCTTTTTCTATTCCTAACTCTTCAAAGTATTCAGGAAAGTCACAAATTTCAGGCTCAGGAACTCCATTGTAAACCAAATGGCAGTCCTTTCTTCCATACTTTTTGATCAGAATATTATCAATAACTTTGGAGATTACTATTACTTCGTTTGCGAATGTCGTTCCCATTCGTTCTCCCAGTTTTAACATGAATTTGGCCGCTTTTCCCCATTTGTCACGGTCATAGTCTGGTCCGTGATGGGTAAAAACAACTTTCATTCCTAAAAGTCTGGCCATTGGTGTAAGTAGAGCCGGACCTATAGCATGTATATGTACAATATCTGCTTTTAGTGACTTTGCTTTCAGAATAGCCTTAAAAGTATGAATGATTGCCTCAAAAGATTTTTTCTTGGGAGTTTCAATATCAATCAGTTTGACTCCTTTATATTCAGTAAGTGAATCCCTTACATAGCTTTTTCTTCGGATAACTGTTACATCATATCCTTTGGCAGCTATACGTGGAAAAAGTTCTTCGCAATGGGTTTCCACTCCTCCCATTATATTGGGAATGCCTCGGGTTCCGGTTACTACTATTTTCATAATGATTATCTGTCAAAGTTCAAGTCACCCTGCTGTGGATCTTGTCCTACGTTGCAGTATTTAAAGTCCAGACAAGCCGGTTTGCCTTGTATAGAGCGCAGTTTGTTCTTCAATGCCCACTTCAGCGGATACTTGATATACTTGTGCATTACAGGACTTGCCGTTCCTACCATCCAACAATTCTTGGGACATTTGCGTACTTTTGCACGGACTCTGGCAGCCTGCTCGCTGTTCCAGATAGTCATAAAGTCAGCATCATGTATGTTACCCATGCTCCAGCTCTTCGGTGTATCACTTTCCGCTGGTCTCAGTTTGTCGTTGGACACATTGTTAGGGTCGGCAGCTAACTTTTCATTATATTCAGCTACGCTCATGTCGTCGCCGTCTAGCTTCGTCTTGTTCTCGGCGTTCTTGTCATCCATTCGTGTTTCCAGACCGTTACACGGCATCACCTCTCCCCACGGGTCAATAAAGAAGTTAGCCAGACCAGCCTCACATGGCAACATGCGGCGGTTGCCTTCAATATAGTTTATTAGTCCCATGTTAAACCAAGCGCGGAACCAGCTCTTCGGACTCTTCTCCTTGAGCTGCCACTCGATGAGTTGCCTGAAGTTTCCGCACACTTCATCATGATTGGTGATAACGTTATCTCCCTTATGGAAATAATAAGAATTGTGGAATGCAGCTGTCGCAAACTCCAATCCCATAGACAGAGAGAGTTGATAAAGTTTGAGCATATCACCCGAGTTATAGTTGCTCACTGTACAACCAAAACCAATATCCTTCAAACCCATACTCTGAAGAGTTTTCAACGTCTGGATGGCTTTGTCAAAAGTACCTTGACGACCTCTAAGTTCATCATTCTTCTCTGCAAGTCCTTCAATAGATATGCGGATACCAATGTTAGGAAATTTCTTAGCTAAACCTATTACTCGATCCTGAAACCAGCCCGATGTAGATATTACTATGCGGTCAGTATGCTTATAACACTCTTCTACAATTTCATCCAGGTCTTCACGAATGAAAGGTTCACCACCGGTCAGATTTATGAACTTTAATTTGGGAAGCGAACGGAGGTCAGAGGCTTTTAGCTCCTCTTTCTTATCCGTAGGATTCTTCCAAATGTTACACATCACACAACGCATCGGACAGCGATACGTTAGGATGATACTTGCATCTGTAGGGCAAGGAATGTTTTTATTTGCCATGATTTTTATTGTTAGTAGTGAATTTTTTAAATGTTATGTAATACTCTTGAGCAGATTTTTCCCATGAAAAATAACTTGCTCTTTCATAACTTTTTTGAGCTATGGTTTTATAATAGTCCTCATTTGTAATTAATAGATCTATTTTTTCTTTTATTTGTTTTATGTCTAATGGGGATACAGAAATCTCTAGATTGCCTACAACTTCAGGAAAACAGGACGTATTTGGACAGATAACAGGAACACCACATGACATTGCTTCTAATACTGGTAAACCAAAGCCTTCATATAAAGACAAATATAAGAAAATTTTACAACCGGCATATAAAAGAGGTAATTCTGAATCTTCTAAATAGCCAGTAAATATAATGGAATCTTTACAAGGTGACTCATTTACATAATCATAGATAACTTTTGAATTGAAACCATTTTTCCCAATAATCACTAGCTTTTCTTCAATATTCTTTTCTTTTTTTAGAAGTTCATATGATTTGATTACCGACATTATATTTTTTCCTGGATAATCTATAGTACCCACAAATAAAAAATATGATTGATATTTTAGTCCATGCTTATTTAAGACTGAATCAATTATTTTTCTGTCGTATAATCTAAATCTCTTTTGATCTGCAGCATTTGTAATGACTTTGATTTTTTTTTCTTCTGCACCACAATATTTAATTATATCATTTTTCGAACATTCAGATACAGTCGTGATATAACTACTATTACGAACCATTAACGGGTCAATAATTTTACGATACATCATTCTTAACTTGCTGAATTTATCTGGTATATTAAATTCTATCAAATCATGAATTGTAACAATGGTTGGAATCCTTTTCCATAAAAGAAGAGAAAAATTAGGAATGTATGCTAAATCGCATTTATATTTTCTTTGTAGCATTTGAAACTGCCATTGGTGCCAAAGTATATTTTTTAATGGCGAATTTTTAGAAACATTGATATCAACTAGCGTGATATTTTTAAAGTTTGCTAATTCGTCATATTCATGAAAATCATAATTTTTGAATAAAATATATTTGTCATTTTCATTAATTGGCGCAATTCTTTTCAGTATTTCTATAAGAACTCGTCCAATACCTGTCAATTTGTTACCAACGTATCCGCTTATTCCTACAATCATATCTTATTAATTTTATTTTTTTATTAAAGAAACTAATTTAGAACAAAAACGAACATAACTAACATTTTCGAAAGCAAAGACTATATCATATACTAATGACCAAATCTTGTGATTACTTCTATGTTTGTTTACTAAATGTTTGTTATATTTGATGCGCATCATATGTGCATCTTTTATATATTTCTTCAATTCCTTTGATGAAATTTTATGATTTCCATGCGTTATATTTTTCATGATTGAGCTAGCTAGTCGATAGAAAAGCCTTTCATTCTGATATTCTACCCATAATGGATTGTTAGAAATTTTGAGAGCAGATTCAACTGACATTTTATTCGTTGTATATATAGTCTCTATGGGTAAAATGCGAGCTGACAAATGACGGTCAAATTCATCAAGATATATTTCATGATAATGAGCTTCAGGTAAAACAATAAATTTGTTTATATATCTTGCATAATCATAAGTAAATATATCATCTTCATTGCTATGGATGCCTTCGATAAAACGGATATTATGTTTTTTTATTATTTCCGTTTTTATCATTTTGTTGCAGTTTAATTCAAATGAAAATTTTCCAGATAGTTCAATTACTCCTTTTACAAAATCATCTCCAATATAGGGCTTATCAAGAATGCTTGGATTATAAATTCCTTTATTTGTTTGAATATCCCACATTCCAAAAATAGCATCATAATCTTGATAATTATCACACAAGTAGTGGCTAACAAATTGATTGTCTACCCAATCATCAGAATCTACAAAAAGAATATAGTTTCCTGTAGCATTTTCCAAGCCTATATTTCTAGCTCTACTTGGACCTCCATTTGTGATATGGAATACTTTCACACGAGAATCCTTGTTTGCATATTCATCACAAATTTTTCCTGATTCGTCTGTACTACCATCATCAATCAATAATAATTCAATGTTTGAATAGGTCTGAGATAATACACTTTCTATACAGCGCTTTAAATATTTCTGCGTATTATATACAGGTGTTATGATTGAAATTTTGTCCATAAAGAATTTATAATTAAGTCAACAATATTTTGGAATTTAAAGTTTCATTATTACATAAATAGGTATTAAAATCAATACAATAACTAAAAAGTTTTTTATTTGTTTGTAAAAATTCCTCTTTCCAAATTCTGCGTAAGATAATATTACAGGCATAAAATATAGAATTTCATATGTGACTCTATAGCGTGCATGAATAAAGTTTGGGGTAGAGAATCCTGTTAAAAACATAGAAAGGAAAAAGAAAAGTAGAAATAGAATCATTCTATCTTCTTTTTGCTTGTAGACTTTTATTATGTATTGGAATACTACTAATATTATTCCAGATGTTATTAGTCCTGTAAGTAAAGTGGTTAAGGCAGCAAAAGTATACCAGCTGGGCTCGTCAAAAAAACGATAATATCCTGATGGTGACAGATATGCAATTGATCTAATAACGCCAAAGATAAATACTTCTACTATGTTGTTCGGAGTTAAATATGCAGCCAAGGCTGAACCCTCTTCCATTGAATTAATATTGCCAGTCATGGTATCTTCGATACGAGAATTCCAGTCGTTAGTCATTGAATCGCCTGAACTAAGAATATTCGTATATGAAAGCCCAACTAATACGGCAAGCAACATTACTGTTAAAATTGAAATTTTTTTGAATAAGCTGATCTTGGAAGAAAAGAATAATAAGAATATAATAATAGCTCCCAAAGCAACTAATGCATATGGCGATCTAATTATAATAAGGAAAATAAATGATATGATTAATAAAATTAAATTTATCAATTTACGTCGTTTATAATATCTATAAAACTCATACAAGATGAATATAATACCATATTGACATAACGTATCTTTCGATACCATTATGTTATAATAAAGGAATTCTGGTATTAATAAAAGATACGCAGCATAATAGGGCTTTTTATATAATTTTTCTTCAAAGATACTGAATAGCATAAGTGCTGAAGTCAAAGCAAAGATACTATTCAAATATAACGGGACTAACGGATGACATCCAAATATTCTAAATATTAAAGCATAGAAATAGACAATGCCATTCATTCCTGAACCTACCCATCCATCATAATATCCTTTTTCTAAGACTTCTTGGGCATATGAGTAATATCGTTGTGGATCAAACCCCCAGTCTGGAGAATTAGGAGGTAGGTTAGGAACCCAACATACTTTTAAGAAAAAAAGGCATATTAAAAAGCCAAATAGGTAAATAGAAAAAAAATGATTTTTTTGTTTTCTTGAATATCCTTTTAAAAATCTATTGTTAATAGAATAAGATATAGCAAAAAAAATAAAAAAATCTATGATTGGTACTATAGGTGATACATCTGTAAGTGATGGGAGAACAGGTGCGTTTATTACTACCCCAATTAGACAGATGAAAAATAGCAATTGAATACTCATATAAAAAAATAATGAATCTTACCCTAAAGCTTCTTTTAAAAATGTTCTGCCAAATGTTGAAAGCTCCATAAATTGTTTATCAAAATTCCTGTATTTTGGCTCAAAGGATTTGATTTGATCTAGATTGGAAACAATATTTTCACTAATATCAAATTGTGCTTGTAATTCTAGAAATCTAGCTTTCCGGCGTTCTTCAGCATAATATGTTATAAATGGAACATTGAATTTCATAGAGAATATTGTTCCATGAAACGAATCTGTAAAAACAAGATCTGCATGTTGAATCATGCTAAGCCACTCTATTGGAGATAAATCGTAAATGATTTCATCTGCCCATGATATTTTTTGGGGATTGCTATAAGCTATAACAGAAGCTATTACTTTTCTACCTGGAAATTTTTCTTTTAATAAAGATATAGCTTTTGCGTTACTGCCATTTATATCATTTCCTAGAATGTACGTGAAAATATAGTTTTCGTTGATAAGTTTCTTGCTGTCTATCAGTTCTTTAAAATTATATAGACACGTTGGGTCAGGTACAATTTGAGGGCTTTTCCCGATAATTCCTTTAACAAATGATAAGGTCTCAAAATTTCTTACTGAAAGAACATCAAAATCATTTAATGCTTTTTCTAGTTGTTTGCGATAATTTTCATTGACTTCATTTTTACCACAACAAGGAGCGTAAGCAATTTTCTTGCCTTTAAATTGAGGCTCCCAATTAAGGAAAAACATACCATTACTTTGTTCCCTAAAATTCCAAATTTGATCGCTTCCTACAATAAGTGCATCAAAATTGTTTATATTTTGAGGAAGAGCACTTCTTTTTATGAATTTAGTTTGAGACAGAAACTCTTCTCTAAAATCATTAAATGCTTTTCTACATTGTTTGCCATATCGTGCTCTTAAATACCAATCATATATAGTACTTAATTGCCTCTTTCTAGGAATCCCTCCTAAATAAAATTTAAGTCTACTAGGAATGCAATTGATTACATGAACATCATTATAACCTAAATCTTTTAAAGTTTGTTGTAATGCATAACATTGCAAAACACCTCCAAAATTATACCCATAATGGTATGTCAAAATTCCAATTTTCATATGTGGCGTTATGAACTATTATTTATTTAAGAATCTTTTTAATTTTTGCTTTCGCATCGGGTGACAGCAACTGACCTACATTAGATATCATTTTTTGCTTTAGTGATTTAGTATTGTTGATAGCTTTTAACGCGTCACTTTCATCTTGCCAATTGGTAAATACTTCAAATATTATTGATTTATCTTGCTCTGGGTTTATAAAGTCATGATAGATTACATCAAAATTTTCTTTGTTATTTGCTGTTAAATATTTAAATCCTAAATCTTCTGCCAAATGTTTGACCAGAGTAGGAGATTTAAATCCATAGTGTCCCATGGCAGCAATATATGGAGACCCATCATCACCAAATTGTGCTGCAATATTATTAAAGTTTTTAAACTCTGTTCCACAGCCATTATTAACTAATAGTATACGCAAGTTTTTACCAATATGTCTATTCCCTAAACTATTCATATCGTAAAAGAATGCTAAATCACCTATTATACAATAATAGAGTTTATTTGGGTTTGCTAAAGATGCTCCAATAATAGTTGATAAAATACCATCAATACCAAAACCACCTGTGTTGCAATATGTGGTTATGCTTTTATCTATTTCAAATAAATTCCAACTGCGGGTACTATTGAGAATGCTTGTATGCAGTACAGAATTTTTTGGCAATAAAGGAGCTAATTTTTGCGCAATCCATATATTAGAAAATGGTAGGTCTTTTATTCTGTTTAAGGCTTCTTGATAGCCTTTTTTACATGCATCTAAGTATTCTGTTTGGTTACCGGTATGTGTTGCATAATGTTTGAAGAATGTTACTTCTTTCATTTCAAACACACTATCCGTACCTCCCATTACATTTCTTATCTCTCCATCTTCATTTACGCGCCATTCAATTGGAGTTTTACGGGCAAATTCAATTCCTGGGTAGTCTGCTGATACATGACCGATATGTATTCGCAAATTGGCATTAAGACCTTCAGGTACATAACCTTGCCCGAATAGTGATGCACTTACAGCATATTTCCCTGTATATTTACTGCTATGGTCACAAACCACTATTCCATTATAGATCGAACAGAAATTATCAATTAATTCTATTTCTTCTTGCTTCCAAATATTGTGATTACCTACAAATATCAAAATTCTGCCTTTGGGAATTGGAGGCAATTCGCTGTCATAATCATAGAATTTTATTTTTTTTGCTGTAGGTAAAGTCTTAACAGTAAATTCTCTGGTAGAATGAGTTTCGAGATCAACGTGAACTGGACCACCACCTCTTTTTGTTAAGGCATGGATTGCTTGATTCATTCTCAGAGTAACAAGATTGTTCTCCTCTTCACTTCTTACTGTTCTTAAATATGTTTGAAAAACTGCAACATCTTTTTGAATTCGGCTTCTATCAATAGCTTGTGGTGAATACGAGCCAATTTTAACTTCTGGCTGTGTAGCAGTAATAGCTAAGATAGGAAGTTTTCTATAGAATGCTTCAGTCAGCGCTGATAAATAATTCCTTGAAGCAGTTGCTCCTGTGCATGTAAGTACAACTGGTTCATTAGTCTCAGCAGCTAGGCCACAAGCCATATAAGCAGCAGATCTTTCATCTACAGAAGAATACATTTTAAAAAAAGGATCACTTTGCATACTAGCCACTAAAGTAACATTTGATGTTCCAGGAGAAGCAACTACTAAACGTATGTTACTTTGTTTTAGTAGTGAAAGTACTATTTGTACATTTTTTTCAACGGTATAGTTCATATGGGTAATTATAATATTGTCATAGCCTAAAAAAGGTTGACTATTTTTACGTTAAACCTGAAGTCTGTTGACTTCTTTATTTTATCCCTATGGTTTGTTGCCATAAAGTTTTCCTATTACTTGGGGGAATGACAAATCGTAGAGTTGTCACCGATACTTTATAGGGGTGCTAAAACAGAATGAGTTGATGGAAACTCCTTTGGGTTCGCCTTCAATCTTGTAGAGGAATCACAGTCTTTCATAGTATTTTGCGCTAAACATAATCTTTTGAGTTTTAAGTTTAGTACGAAGGTATGGGAAAGAGCCATGCTAGTCAATACGCCAATTTTTGATGCTTACAAGCAAACTATTTGATTACTGATATTTTATTTGGAATCGTTTTGTCCTAATGAAGTATGCAAATGAGGATTGTTTGAACTTATTTGATATTTTAAATATATGTTTGTTTATTGTAAGCCATATGTTTGATTTTAAAAATGAGGATTTCTGTATTTTGCTTAATGATTCAGGTAGATATTGCTTATCAATTGTATTATAATAATGTTCAAAAGCTTTTTTCTCCCCAAAATTATACGAAATTTGAGCTCTTGATATATTACTCTTTTGGTACACTTGATTTGTGTAATCTTTCTTTTTGTCTTCAGATACAGGTAAACTCTTAATTGTTTGGACTCTTATATCTTCAGCTATTCCAATTTTTTTTATATAATCATCAAATGTTGTATCTCCGTGTGATAAACTTTTTTTATAAATTACATAATAATATAATGGTTCATCTATATACCCAAATTTGTATACGCACAACATTGGAGCAAGCAATTGGAAATTTTGTCCTCCTCGTGCGCTATATATTTCCATGTCTGCACAAACTTTATTGAATGCAGTAGTTCTAATCATATGACAGCCTGGACAATAGTTTGCATTTCTTTCCCAAATATAGTCCATTAATAGATTTTCGGTTTTTAATCTATCTGGATGTTTATTTGATAGAAATCCAATAGGATGTTTAAGATCAGATTCGTAAAATAGATACGCATCACTTCTTACAAATCCATATTCTGGATTATTTTTAAGAAATTGTACTCTTAATTCTACTGAATTTGATGCTAGCCAGTCATCTGCATCTGGCCATATGAAAAACTCTCCTTTTACATATTTTAAACCATTATTTATAACTCCTCCGAGTCCTGTATTTTTTTGTTTTATATATAAAAATTCTATTCCTCTTGACTCAAATTTCTTTTTATATTCTAAAATGACATCTTCTGATTTATCTGTAGATTCATCATTAATAAGAATAATATGGAGATATTGGTAAGTTTGTGCTAATAAAGAATCAAATAATCGATGTATACGATTTGCCATATTATAGCACGGTATAATAACCGAAACTAAGTCTTTTATAGTTTCCATATAATATATAATTAGATGTTAATTGATTATAACCCAATCTTCACATACTGAATCTTGGTTTATAAAATTATTTGGAGCAATGACTAAATGATCTTTAGTCGCTTTTTGAAGCCACGCACCCCACCAGTAGAAGGAACTATTGGATATAATAGCATGATCACAATGAGTCATGAGATATAAGTCCTCTATTGTTGCTAATTCTCCTTTTTTTTCTTGAGCATAAATAATCTGATTTTTTGCTTTTAGGTTTTGTTGTGCCCATTCTTGTTGTTGACTAAAAACTATAAACAGCACATTAGGTATGTTGTTTTCTACATATTCTATTGCTTTATTGTAATAATCAGCTTCAAGAACCATTCCTGGTCGTAAGTGAGTACATTCTTGATATCTTCTAATGCCTATGAAAACTGTAGTCTTATTATATTTTCGAATTTCTTTTAGTTCAGATACTACATTTTCGGGCATAGGTGTAATTATTTTAAAATCATTCCTTATTATATTTTTTGCATCTAAAAAATATTTCTCACTTTGCCAATAACCTTCTAAGTGTGCACTGGTAATGTGCTTTTCCAATAATTCTTGTTGAAAGTGCATGGGTACATCTTCTCGTATAATGTTATGATGCGGCAGTAAAATATTTCTACCTATTTTTTTACTTAGATATTGAATATATTTAGCTCCCTTATAATTGTATACTGCTAATGGAGCATTTTCTCCTATGTTAATATTGAAATTTTGAAGTTCCAATTTCCGTTTATATTCAAAATCATTATCAAATCCTTCATGGAGATTGAATGCCATAGAAGTGTTATTTCTATTAGCCATCGCTCTTACCATAGCATACATAAACATTTGATTCCCTAGTCCTCCTCGCAATGTCGTAGTTATCATAAGAATTATTTATTTTATAAATTGTCAGTAATTAAGGTCTCTTGGTTTTATTAAATCGGCTTTTAACGATCATGAATATATAGTTACGTTCAGAAGGAAGTAGTCCCACCAAACAAGTTATTGAGAATAAGATTAAACTGCAAGTTAGTATAGTAAATAATAATCTGTAAAAACTTTGGTCAAAATAATTAATTATTATAAGACCTGATATTATTTGGAATAAGGAACAAACTCCACATCTGTTACAGACATTCAAAATATATTTTTTTATATTTAGTTCACAATATCTTTTGCAAAGATATAATTTACTGATTCCATCCAATATGACCAAAAGAATAATTGAAATTATAAAGTGCCAATATGGTTGGCTTCCATTCTCATACATAAAATATAATATAATGAATGTTAAGATACTCCATAAGAAGATTGCTAAGTTCATATATTTAATGCGTCCCTTGGCCATTAATGATGTTCTTATTGGGATGCTTAATTGTTCTAATAAAGTTCGCAGAATTTGTAATTGACAAAATAGAACTGCCCATTCAGGAATATCCTTCAACCATAATTTTAATACATATGGCATTTCTAAGCAAAATGGAATTGCGATAAGCGAATACATAAGGTATGTAAATCTACAACTTATTAGAGTTAAATTAATCATACTCTTATGATTTCCACTACCTTCTTGCTTTACCAGTACAGGATTAAATGCTTTCATCATATTTTCTGAAAAAACTCCTACCATTGTACTCAATTGGTCTGCTATGGCTTTTGCCGCATTCACAATAACGCCAAAAAAATGATTGAGTAGTAAAGTTGTACCATAATTGCCTACTATAGAGGAGAATGAGCCGACAAAATTCCATCCTGCAAATTTACTCATCTCAATTATAGTTGTTTTATCAACATATTTTTTGGGAGAAAATACGCATTCGCTGTAGCGTTTTGAGCAATATCTTCTCATTATAAATGTCATTAGTATGGAAATAAAAGCTAGTAAAGCACCGTATACTATTAATCTATCTACGAATATAATAGAAATTATTAAGGCTGCTGAAAAACGAAGCACTGATTCAAGTACACCAACTAAACTGTAATAAACCAAATCCTCATGAGCGTTTATGGTAGCATCATAAGGTACCGTCAAAATGGAAAATACAGTACTGATTGTCATAAAATGATAAACAATCTTGGCTGCAAAAATTCTATTTTCAGGGATATTTAATATGTTGTTAAATAGAGGAAAATAAAATAATTCCATCAAAACAAATACTAATATGCCTATAACTATGTGTATTATAATACTGGCGTTAAAGTATTTTTTTATTAATAAATCATCGTTCTTTCCTTTTGCGTAACTCATATAGCGTTGTGTTGCTTGAGCTAAAGCAAAATTTAACGTTGCGAGCATAGCTATAGAACCTGCTACAATTCCGTATATACCATAATCTGAAAAACCTAATTCCTTTAATATAATTCGAGTTGTAAATAAACTCAAAAACATATTAATAATCACTTTTAGGTATAGGAAGATGATGTTTTTGGCAATACGCTTTTTATTTATATCAGTATTATTCGACATTTATAATTATCACTTTAAATATTTTCGATGTAAATGATTTGTCAATAGTGTCTTTATCTTTTCTAGTGATAATATTGAAAATATAATTGTTGATATCTATTCAATTATACTTATAGCCATTAAACATATTTGTTTAAATAAAGTTTTACCCTATAAAAGATAGGTAATTATAAAAATGATTGATTTTTTAATTTATCCCAATATTCTTTTCCCAACAGTTGCCAGCCACCTACTATTGCAATTGAGAGAAAAATAAAACCTATGATTATTGCTTTTCTGCTAGTACTAGATGGCAATAATGGAACAATTGCTGGTTCTATTATTGCAAACACAGGCTTCTCTTCCTGAATTTTAGCACGTGCCACCTGTAGTTGTTGTGCTACCTGGCTGTATACCTGATAGGCAAGGTTCATATCGTTTTGCAGGCGTTCCTGTTCGGCACGAACACTTTGCAAGGCGATATTACGGTTGCTATCAAAATAGTGGGCATATTTGCTCTGTGCCTCGTAATACTCTTGTTGACGTTCTTTATACAGCTGTTCCAGATAGGCACAGTCTTCTTTAGCTTTCTTGATGCGGTAGTCGATGATATACTGCTGGAGTTTGGCTACGACACTGTCGGCTACTATGGCTGTTACTTTCGGATCTTGTAAAGTAACAGTAATGGTAGTCATAGCTGTTTTTTTATCAACTTCAGCAAGAATTGATCGTCTTAGTCCTTTTACCTTTGCTGCTTCTTCTTCTGTCAGTTGGAAAGGATTTAAAACAGATGCTGTATCTGCTTCTTCTGTAAAGAGGGATTTAACAGCTCCAATTGCCATACCCGGCGCTTTTGCAATATAGCTGAACCAAGAGGATTTTTCTTCCTCTAGGTAAGTTACCAGGGTAGTGTCCAATTCGTTATCCAACGTCTGCACACGGGTATTGAAAAGTTCCAAAATAAATGGAGTAGAGGCCACAATATCCGGAGCCAGGGTGGCATTCAGTGCATCGGGGCTGTTGCTGGTTGCAGCTCCACCTAAGAAGGAAGAGGCCAGGCTGGCAAGTCCTCCGCCTGCTTTATCCCCACCCATTTCAGGAGAAAGAGTGACTGTTACGGTATATTGTTTGGGAATGCTCAGGGCAATGATAATACCCAGCACTACGCCTACTCCAGCCGCCTTGTAGAGTGTCTTACGGATAGCGATAATACGGCGTAGAATATCCATCCAGTCTATGGTGATTTCATCGTTTTCCGGTTCCTGTACGTCCGGATTTTGGTAGTTCTTGTTTTCGGTCATAGGTTTTATAAAGAGGAAAATGCCACAGGAGGTTTTCCTGTGGCTTATGAGAAATCTATATTATTTTATCAAGTTAGCAATAGATGCTGCCATGGTTCCCAGTGAAGCGAACGAAGTGGCATAGCCCAGTATGCTGCTTAACTGGTTCGGCTTGTGACGCTTGCTGGGCACGATGATCTCGCAGCCCGGTTCGATCTGCTTCTTGCCGCTGCCTTTCACTTCGGCTATCTGGCCGTTCATGTAGACAATGAACTTCTTGCTCTTCTTGGCGTTCTGGCTGTAGCCTCCTGCCTGGCTCAGGTAGTATTTCACACTTTCGCCCTGCTTGTAGGATACGGTGTTGCTCATCATCACTGCACCGCTGATTTTCACGGTGTTCACGTATTCGGGTACGCTGATCACGTCGCCTGCACGCAATACGATGTCGGCATCGCTGCCCGGATTGGCAAGGGCTTCTTCCAGGTTGATACCTACGGTAAAGGTGTCGAGTACTTTCAGACCGAGTGAGTCGACTGCTCCGTTACCCATTTCCTTACGCATCATGTCCACTACATCCTGCATGTGGCGTTTCTCGTCGTCGTTTGCCACACGGGTAAGCTTGGCTCCCTTTACGTAGGCAAACTGAGTGGCGCCTCCTGCCTTGGCGATGATGCTGCTGATGCGTTCGTTCTTGCTGCTCAGGGCGTAGGTTCCGCCGTAAAGCACTTCACCGTCTACTACCACGTTCTGCTGTGCGCTGTAGCCCGGGCTGCGGCGTACGAATACCTGGTCGTAAGGCTGGAGAGTGAATCCCGGTTCGCCGTCTACCACAAAACCGTCTTTCAGGCCGAAAGAGAAGTTCTGTCCGATGGTAGCGGGGCTTTCGGTGCTCTTCGGATCTTTTACGCGGCGTGCCACGTCGACGCGTACTACGGAAGCCGATTCACGCAGACCGCCTGCGGTGATCACGAGGTCTTCGAGGGTCATGTTGTCGGCATACGGATAGTCGCCCGGATGAGCTACTTCGCCGAATATCTGTACGTTGCCCAGGTCTTCCAGATCGTGGATGCTGGGGATGTAGAGTACGTCGTTTTTCTGCAACGGGATGTCGGGCTGGCTGCCGTTCATGATGGCGCGGATGTCGATCTGCTTCACTTCGCGGGTCTTGTTTTCACGCTCGCGGTACAGTACGGCACGGCCGGTAAAGGCGTCTGCCATCAGTCCGTCGGCTTTCTCTACCAGTTCGCGTACGGTATTCAGCTTGCCGCCCAGCTCGTAGATGCCCGGACGGTATACGGCGCCGCGCACTTCCAGCTTGTTGGTGAAGCGGTCCAGAATGGCTTCGGCGGTGATTACGTCGCCGTCGTGCAGCTGGCATACGCTGTAGTCGGTGTCATCCACGGTGTTTACCTGATATTCCTTACCGTTCTGGCGCACGATGCGCAGGCTCTTGGTATAGGCGTCGCTGGTAAATCCGCCGGCATATTTCAGCAGGGTAGAAAGGGTTTCGCCTTTCTTCATTTCGTAGCGCATGGGGCGTTTCACGTTGCCTGTAATCTGTACCAGTTCTTCGTAGGCAGGAACGATGATCACGTCGCCTTCTTCCAGGCGGATGTCGTCGCGGGTCTTGCCCTGCATGATGAACTGGTAGACGTCTACCGTAGCTACGGTCTGTCCGCCGCGCGATACTTTCACGTTACGGAGGCTACCGATGCCGCTCACACCGCCTGCACGGTAGAGGGCGTGGAATACGGTAGAGAAGGCGGAGAGGGCATAGGTTCCCGGCTGTATCACTTCGCCCATCACGTTGATCTGGATGGTGCGGGTGTTGCCCAGCGTGACGCGTATCTGGTTGCTCTGGTCGGAATAGATCTTGCGGAGCTCGCCGGTGAGGTACTGCTGTGCGCGCTCGATGCTCATGCCGCTCAGGAATACGGGGCCGAGCTGTTCGAGGTTGATGGTTCCGTCGGGCGAGATCTGCTGGCGGATGGTGTTCTGGCTGGCTCCCCAGATGTCGATTACCACTTCATCGCCCGGACCGAGACGGTAGTTGGGCGGGGTGGCTATGTTGACGTTCGGTTCGAACGTAAGGTTGCGGGTGTTGAAGATGTTGCGGCCGAATACGGCGTCCTGCTGTGCCACTTCCTGTGCCTGTGGCTGTTCGTCGAGCATGGTGGAATTGTCTTCCTGTGTCTGCTCGCGCAGGCGTGCTTCGGCTTTGGCGGTTCCGGTCATGTCGCCGGCAGCGGTACCTGTCTGCTGTTCGTACAGTTTCTTTACGCGTTCGGCCTGTTCGCGGGTTACGCCTCGGCGTGCCAGCTCGGTAGCTATGGTACGCTGGTCTTTGCCTTGTTTTACTCCATCTTTAGCATATTCCAGCACTTGCTGGTCGGTCATGCCCGACTGCGCCATGAGCAGGGGCGAACATGCCATAAAAATAACAAGTGATAAAGCTTTTAGTTTCATGCTTGTCTGTTAGTGATTTTATATTGTTTTTCTGAATTTACTCTTCGATGGTTTCGCACCAGGTGTAGCTCACTTTGAGCAGGGCGGTGCTTTGGGGCATTTCGATGGCGATGTAGTGGCGGCCTCCGTAGCGGAGGAACTTGCCGGTCACACCGTAGAGCGGACCGCGGCGTACTACCCGGACGGGGACGCTGCGCTTGCCGCGAAGCTTTTCGGAATCGATGAACCGCGTGCCCTGGATGTCGGGGCTGGTGGCATGCATGAAGTTCTGCATGTCGCGTTCGCTCACCGTGCAGTAGTCATTGCCGTTGCGTTCCTTCTTCTGGAAATAGACGGGCAGCGGGGCTTCGGAGGCGAACTGCCGGCACCAGTTGGCGTCATAAGGACAGTGGATGAAAATCAGGTTATGGATGGCCGGTACCAGTACATGGCTGCATTCACCCTCGCGCCCGGTGTCGCGGAGCTCGTATGTCATGGGGATGTAATGCTCGATGCCCTGCTCTTTGAGATAGGCGGCTACTGTAAGTTCTTTGTTGTACACCGTCTGCAGGGGAAGCCATACCTGTTCTTTTTCCATGTCTGTGGATGTTTGTCCTTCTGGTTTTTTGTTCTCTTTTTTCTTGATTGAATGTTTGTTGATGTACGGATATACCTCTCTCTCCTTCCTAGCGCCTGAAAAACACTATGAATCAGTTTGTTATCTCCAAAAATGGAAGATGACGCACATCGTGCTTCTGTCTAGGATCCGCTCCCACAGCCGCATAGGAAGTCGTTCTTCGGCGCAAAGATAACAAATTTATATGCAGAAAGGTTTATTTTAACCTTTTTTTTAGATATGATTGTTCAATTTTTTATTTTTACACAAGGACTGCCGTCTTTTTCCGAATGTGGACGCAAACGGGCTGGCTTGTCAATTTATCCGTTTTTTTTGTCGATTGGTACAAAAAAATCTCCGGATGCCGGCATCATGTGCAGACAATGTCCGGAGATTTTTTGAATATTCGTACGAAAAGCCGGAGCTTTTGTACGAATATCCGGGTAAACTTCCTGATGTTTACTTCAACTTTTCAGCTTTTTTTCCCGTCGGGCTGCCTTTTCGGGAGTCCGTGCCCACGGAAAGCTGCTTCAGAATCCTGAACTCGTTTTCTCCCGGCTCCTCGTCGGGATCGGCCTCGCGTACTATCAGGTTCGTCTTGTGCATGATGCAGCTCTCTATGATCAGCCTCAGGGTGGTTACGTCGAAATCTATCTCGCACACCTGTTCGGCTGCCTTGAAGAAGGTGGCCAGCGTCTTGAAACGGAAATTGCGGACGGTGTCGAAACACGTATGCGTGCCGATGCCCGTGATGCGCTGGATTTCCGACTTCGATACGTGCGACAGGGCGTACAGTGTATCGATGAACTTTCTTAATTCTTTGAGCCACTCGTCTATCTGTTGCTTCGTAGGCTCGCACGAAGCGTATAATTTTTCGAAATATTTCATTAGTCTTGTCTCTCGGGGTTTATCTCTGCCGTATAGGGCAGTAATTAATACTCTGCCAATCGGTATTTTTACCGGTGAAAGACAAGAACGGAAGTTTACCTGTCAGGTTCTGTTGATGACACAAAGATAACGGAAAAATCGTGGCTGAACGTTTTTCTTTGCGAGAAAAACTTCCCTTGCTTTTACTCTTTCTTTTAATATATAATAGGAAAGGGTGGCAACCCTGGTGGTGCTCTTGTGGCCCGCCGGACATTGTAATAACTTGTAACTCTGAGGGTTTGCTATGCTACACTTTGGTGACGGTGGTGGCCCGCCCTTTCGGGTTGCGTAAAAAAATGAAGAATTATGGAGGTGATAACAACTATGAAAAATCCTGGCAATCTAGGCTTTCTGGTACTTTCGAGGCGACTGCTTACCCAGATGTTTGCCGAAATGTACGGAAAGTGGCATTCCGACTCGCAGGCGTATGTGTATCTGCTCATGGCGGCGTGCTTTACCGATCAGGGTGATACCCCTGGATGCCTGAAACGGGGCGAGCTGTTTTTCTCAGGAAGGGAGCTGAGTCTGCGCTTCGCCTGGAGCCGGAGGCATGTGAACCACTTTATCGGAGAGCTGGAGCAGAACGGTGTGGTGGAGGTGATGAAGGTGCAGAACTGTTCGAAGCTGCGTCTGCTGCACTACGATACGCTGTGCCGCATGCGGGTGAAAAACGGTGCGGACGGAAGGCGCAGGAGCGCGGGCGACGAGATGTTCGAGGTGTTCTGGGAACAGTATCACGACATGACGCAGCAGCCTGCCCTCGACATCGAGGCGGCGCGCAAGGCGTGGGGGAAACTGACGCTGGCCGAGCGAGAGGAGGCGGTGGGAAACATCGAGATGTATCTCTGCATGCTGCCGTCTATCGACCGGGCTCGTACGGCGCTGAAGTATTTGCAGATGAAGAGTTTTGTACTCAATTGATTATATTTTTATCTGTGTTGTCTGATGAAACTTTTTAAATTGTCAATCATTGCTGTCCGATAAAACTTTTCAAACCCTCAGTAACTTGTTGATATATAAAAGTTAAGCAATGATTTTGACAGGAGGGATTATCCGTAAAGGCAATCGGTTTTTCAGTAATGTAAAAAGCTGTATCGGACAGCAGTCATATTTTTAGGATTATGGGGATGGTTTATGCGGAAGAAATAGAAGGGGCGGTACTGGGGGCGTGCCTGCTGGAGCGTTCGGCTCAGGCGTTGGTGCTGAAAAGTCTGCGTGCCGAGATGTTTTACCTGACGGCGCACCGGGTGGTGTTCGAGGCGATAAACGCGCTGTATGCCCGGGGAGCGGCGGTGGATATGCTGACGGTGACCGAGGAGCTGCGTGCTCAGGGACGGCTGGACGATGCGGGCGGTCCGTTTGCCGTGGCGAAACTGGCGGCGGGGGTGGCTACGTCGGCTCACCTGGAGTATCATTGCGGCATCCTGTTTCAGTATTACCTGAGGCGGAAGCTGGTAGAGGCGCTGACACGGGAGCTGGCGGCGGCAAACGATATGACGTGTGATGTGTATGATGTGCTGATTGATACGCAGCGGGAACTGGGGGCGCTGCTCGAGGATTCGCCGCTGGAGAATCACTTGCACCCCATGCCGGAGGTGATGGATGATACGGTGGCGCTGGTGGACCGCCGGCAGGAACTGGCTGTGAACGGGCTGACGGGTGTGCCTACGGGCTTGCAGCGGCTGAACGAGATGACAGGGGGATGGCAGCCGGGCAACCTGATTTTTACGGCGGCGCGTCCGGCCGACGGAAAGACGGCACTCGACTTGTTCTTTGCGCGTCAGGCGGCGATGGCGGGTGTGCCGGTGGTGTTCTTCACGCTGGAGATGACGGCTTCGGAACTGGGCGAGCGCATGGTACTGGCGGAGAGTTCGGCCGATCCGTTGCGTATCCGTCAGGGCAGGCTCTCGCCGGAGGAGGTGGAGGATGTGCACCGTACGGCGGAACGGATGAGCGCGCTGCCGGTACATGTCGACGATACGCCGTACATTAACGTCGACCAGTTGTGTGTCATCGCCAAGTCGCTGCGGGCAAAGGGGCTGCTGGGCTTGCTTATCGTCGACTATCTGCAACTGCTTGCCACGGTGAATCCGGGGCGTACGCGTGAACAGGAGGTGGCGGAGTGCAGCCGCAAGCTGAAGGGGCTGGCACGCTCTCTGGGTTGTCCGGTCATCGTGTCGAGCCAGCTCAACCGTCAGGCGGAAGACCGGGCGGGGAGTCCGGAGCTGCGTCACCTGCGCGAGAGCGGGGCCATCGAGCAGGATGCCGACCTGGTGATTCTGCTGCATCGTCCGGAGCGTTATCACATCCGGGTGGATCCCGATACGGGGTGGTCTACGCGGGGCATGGGCATCGCCACGCTAGCCAAGCACCGCAACGGGGCGACGGGAAAGGTATATTACGGGTATAATCCCAGCATGACGAAAATCGGCGAGTTCGCGGGTACGCCTGTGACTGCGCCGGCAAACAATTTAAAACGGAAGAATGATGAAGGAAAGAGCAGTGACTTATTCGGTGGTTCCGCGGGTTGATCCGCGTGATATCTCGGCAGAGATGACGTATTATGCCCGTGCACAGGCGCGGGGAGAGGTGACGCTGGGCGACATGGCACGCCGTATTCAGCGGCGGTGTACGGTGACACGTGCCGATACGCTGGCGGTGCTTGTAGCGCTGGAAGAGGAGGTCTGCCGCGGGCTGTGCAACGGCGAGATTGTCCGTCTGGGTGAGCTGGGTTCGCTTCAGGTGGGAGTGAAAAGCGAGGGAGTGCGGCTGGAGGCTGACTTCCACGAATCGATGATAAACAAGATATGGGTGCGTTTCCGTCCGGGCATGGTGCTGAAAGGGATGCTGGACGGGGCGGCTTTCGAACGGGTATCGCCGCGCAAGGAAGCCGGACGTGCCGGAAAGGGGATGCGGTATGAAAGAGAATGAACACGGCGACGGGGAATTCCGTCTGCGTATCTACGGCAAGTCGGAGCTGGCTTGTCTGTATTTTCCCGACCGTTCGCCGGAAACGGCACGGCGCAATCTGTACCGGTGGATGTACCGCTGTCCGTCCATCCGCGAGGGGCTGGCGGCACTGGGTCACGACAAGCACCGCAAGTTTTTCCTCAAGCCGGAGGTGGAGGTGATCGTGCGGGGACTGGGGGAGCCGTAAGATTAAGAAACTATGATATATACTTGCACGGGGTGTGAACCTCACGTTTGCGGCATCGCGGCGTGGTTCACACCCCGTTTTTTGTGTGTATGCTGCATCGGAAACTTAACCGTTTTGAAACAGGATTGCCACATGCGCGTTTCTGTTTTGAAATACGCTGCCTTTAATTTTGCGCAATGAAAATTAAGGATTTTTGATTGCTTGAAAAACGCTGGTTGTCATGTAGATAGCTGGTAATGAAAAGGTAAGGAGCAGGTTGGGAAAATTTACAATTTAAAAATAAAATGAAAAAATTTGCAGCGTATTTACTTTGCTTTTTGCTGATTGCTGTCTTGCCGCTGATGGCGTGCAGCAACGATGGAATGACGGAAGCTGTGGCAGGCAGCTTCGAGGTACAGTTTGAATGCCCTTCGCTGATAGAAGTGGCCAAGGGAGGGGAATATACGTTCCAGGTGACCGGGAGTAACAAGCCGGCGGAATCGGATGTGATTATTCTGGAATCGACAGGGGGAATCTCGTATACGTGTGTGCTGGTGAGTGTTTCGGAAAACAGTTTTACCATAAAGCTTGCCGACGGATGCGAAAGCGGTACGTGCCGGGTGTTCGTCAAGCGTGGTGACCGCAAGAAACAGATTGGTACTACCTATATTAATATTGTAGAGGGAATTGATTTCACGCCGGATGCCGGAACGACGGTGTACGGGGTGGTATCGACAGCCGACGGTCCGGTGCAGGGTGTTGTGGTATCGGACGGTGTAGAGGTGAGCGTGACCGACGAACGGGGTATCTACCAGCTTCAATCGGAAAAGAAATGGGGGGTATGTGTTTATCTCCGTTCCTTCGGGGTATGAAGTTCCTGCCGAGGGAGTCTTGCCTCAGTTCTACCAGATGATGAAGGGGGATGGCACTGCGCATACAGGCTGCACGCATCGAAGACAAGGGTGTGGTAGAGGTGATCTATTTCTCGGAAGACTTTGAGTGGCTGTTGCCCTGGGCAGAGAACAGCGGCGCCGGACAGACAGTGGAAAACGACGGATCGGGTACTGCTCCGCAGATTTACAGTGCGAAGAACGACGAGGGACAGACGGCTGCCGAAGCGTTGCTGGCTCACGGATACGGACTGGAAGAAAGTCGCGGTGCTTCTATCTACCTGCAGAAATGTTACCTGAAGTTCGGTAAGGCAGACTATCAGGCAGGACTGACACTGCCGGCTGTAGACGGCATACCGTCAGGCGAGAAGGTAATGCTTTCGTTCGACTGGGCGCCGATGGTGGGCGGTACGAGAAAGTTCGACCCGGTACAGTTGATCATCACCGTGACCAACGGCAGCGAGACAGTCGGACTGGATCCGATAGGACATAACTTTGTGAATGAGGTAGACAAACTGGAATGGCTGCATGCCGATGTGGTGCTGGAGGGTGTTTCCATCACGAAAGATACACGCATCACCATCAAGTCGGATGCATGGGGTGAAACTGCCGCTACTTCGGGCAGCAGTGTCTATCGCCGCTGGTTTATCGACAATATCAAACTGAGCCGCGCCAACTGACAGGTGCGGTAGCAGAGAGGTTCCACAGGCTGTACAGCATTTACGCAGACGGTTTTCCACCGGCAGGCGTCGAGCTGTACGGCCTGTGGTTTTTTTATTTTTATCGTAACAATGCAATCCTGTAGGCGGACGGTGACGGACACTGCCCGGAACTGGCTATGTATCTTTGTGATACAGAAAAGAGATTGAAAGCTTTCAACAGGTATTCGTTTTAATCATTTAAAAAGTAAAAAGATTATGGAAAGAGCAGTGACTTATTCGGTAGTAGCAAGAAAGAAACCTAATGATCTGGAAGGTAGTGCCAAATATTATGCCCTGGCACAGGCACGCGGCGAGATGGGAATCCGTGAAATGGCGGACCGTATTCAGCAGATGTGTACGGTGACACGTGCCGATACGATGGCGGTGCTGATTTCGCTGGGTACGGTGATGCGTGACGGTCTGTGTGCCGGAGAAATCGTGCGTCTGGGCGACCTGGGTTCGTTTCAGATCGGTCTGAACGGTGAGGGTAGTGTCACGGAGGAAGAATATCACACCGGACTGATAAAGAAGGCGCATATCAACTTCCGTCCGGGAGCCGATTTGTCGGACATTCTGAATTCGCTGAGCTACGAACGTGTGCCGGTAAAGCCTAAAAAAGAGGAGTAAGACTCCGGAAGGGAGATGCGGACAGATGTGAAATATAAAAAACAAGGAGGAATGTATGACTGGAAAGGTAAAATGGATTCTGATCAGGATAATCAAGTGTCTGTATTGCATACTGACCGGAAAGAAAGGAGGGTGTGATGAGAAAGATTGACATGATTGTCATTCATTGTTCGGCAACGAGAGCGGATGTTCCGCTCTCGCCCCGTCAATTGGAGGAAATGCACCGGCAGCGCGGGTTCGACGGATGCGGGTATCATTATTATGTAAGGCGCGACGGAGAAATATGTACGATGCGTCCGGTAGACCGTCCCGGAGCGCACGCCAAAGGATATAACCGGCACAGTATCGGTGTGTGCTACGAAGGAGGACTGGACGAGCAGGGACGTCCTGCCGACACACGTACGGAACTTCAGAAGCGTTCGCTCAGGGTGCTGGTGAGAGTGCTTGCCATGGACTTCCAGACACGCCGGATAGTAGGACATCGCGACCTGAGTCCGGACCTGGACGGTGACGGTGTGATAGAACCGGAAGAGTGGACAAAGGTGTGTCCCTGCTTTGATGTTGGGACGGAATTATAAGAAAATTTATGTACAGTGTTATAATGATATGTTTTTATGTTAAAAAGCTGTCAAAATGTAATATGTAAAATAAATATGTGTATTATTAAATTTTAACACTTATATAAATCTTTGGTTTATAGTAATTTGTATTAAGGGACTCTTTTGAGGAGTCCCTTATTTTTTAAATATTTGTTATTGTTTGTTTTTATATGGTTTTATCCATAGATTCTCGAAGGGGGTATAAAGATGTTCAATGTGTTAGTAAAATATCGGTATTTATAGTAAAAAATAAAGCTAAAACTGTCTATTTGATAATTTATAGAATATGCAAGAATATTTATGTATTTTGCTTTAATTTTTTGTTTTTTAATGAAATGATATGTATATTTGTGTCCGTTATTAAAATTTTATTAGAATATGAAAAAGCGAATTACACTTTTTTGTGCCTTTTTGTTAATAGGCATAAGTCTGGCGATAGCTCAGGCTGTACAAGTGACAGGTGTCGTGATGTCTGCGGAGGATGACATGCCTGTCGTGGGAGCTTCTATTTTGGTTAAGGGAACTTCTAATGGTACAATTACGGATATCGACGGAAAGTTTATACTGAAAGTTAACAAGGGGGATAAACTTGAAATCAGCTATATCGGTATGAAATCGCAGACAGTAGCTGCCAAAAATAATATGAAGGTGGTACTGGAATCGGATACAGAGGTACTGGATGAAGTCGTAGTTACCGGTATGCAGCGTATGGACAAGCGATTATTTACAGGTGCGTCAACAAAAATATCTGCCGAAGACTCTAAACTTGACGGTGTGCCGGAAATCAGCCGTGCCCTGGAAGGACGTGCAGCCGGTGTATCGGTTCAGAACGTATCAGGTACTTTCGGTACAGCTCCGAAAATCCGTGTACGTGGTGCCACATCTATCTACGGTAGCTCTAAACCGTTGTGGGTAGTAGATGGTGTCATCATGGAGGATGTAACGGAAGTAGGTGCTGACGATTTGTCTTCGGGTGATGCCGTTACACTGATCAGTTCGGCTATCTCTGGTTTGAATGCTGACGATATCGAAAACTTCCAGATCCTGAAGGATGGTTCGGCTACTTCTATCTATGGTGCTCGTGCCATGGCGGGTGTGATTGTCGTTACTACCAAGAAAGGTAAGGCAGGTTCTAACAAGATCAGCTATACAGGTGAATTCACCATGCGTATGAAACCGAACTACCGTAACTTCAACATCATGAACTCTCAGGAGCAGATGGACGTATACAAGACACTGGAAAGCAACGGTTACCTGACATTTGCCGATGTATACCGTGCTTCTAACAGTGGTGTATATGGTAAGATGTATCATTTGATCAACAGTTACGACGCAAAAAACACAAGATTTGGCATGCCAAACACTCCGGAAGCAAGAAATGCTTATCTGCGTGAGGCTGAATACAGAAATACAGACTGGTTTGATGTTTTGTTCAACAACAGTATTTCTCAGAACCATGCAATCAGTATGACAAGTGGTACTGAAAAGGCTTCGTACTATACTTCACTGAGTGTGATGAACGACCCGGGATGGACCAAACAGAGCAAGGTACAGCGTTACACTGCCAACCTGAACGCTTTGTATAACATTACCAAGAAGGTTTCATTGAACCTGATCGGTAACGCTTCTTACCGTAAACAGCGTGCACCGGGTTCGTTAAGCTCGAATCTGGACCCTGTAAGTGGTGAAGTAAAACGTGACTTCGATATCAACCCGTATTCTTACGCGCTGAATACTTCACGTGCACTCGACCCGAATGAATACTACGTACGTAACTATGCGCCGTTCAATATCTTGCATGAACTGGACAATAACTATATGGACCTGGATGTAGTAGATATGAAATTCCAGGGTGAGTTTAAATATAAACCTATCAATAAGGTAGAACTGAGTGTGCTGGGCGCTTACAAGTATTCTACTACTACTCAGGCTCACAAGATTACTGACTATTCTAACCAGGCATGGGCTTACCGTGCAATGGATGATGCTACTATCCGTGACGCTAACCCGTGGTTGTATACTGACCCGGATGTATCGAATGCATTGCCGGTATCGGTTCTTCCGGTGGGAGGTTTCTACCGTGAAACTAAATATGGCATGAACAGCTACGACTTCCGTGCTACTGCCAGCTACAATGACGTATTTAATGAAAACCATATCTTCAACTTCTTCGGTGGTATGGAGTTGAACGCTACCGACCGTACACAGACTTGGTTCCAGGGTGTAGGTTTGCAGTATGATATGGGTATGCTTCCTTCTTACGACTATTTGTACTTCAAACAGGGTAATGAGGAAAATGCTGCTTACTACGGTGTGTCTACAACCCGCTCTCGTGACGTGGCTTTCTTCGGTACAGCTACTTATTCATGGAAAGGTAAATATACAATAAACGGTACAGTCCGTTATGAAGGTTCTAACAAGCTGGGTAAGAGCCGTTCGGCACGCTGGCTTCCTACATGGAACGTTTCGGGTGCATGGAACGCACACGAAGAAAGCTGGTTCGAAAACCTGAGACCGGCCTTGTCTAACCTGACTCTGAAGGCTTCTTACTCACTGACTGCCGACCGTGGTCCGGCTGAGGTTTCTAACTCACGCGTAATCATCAACAGTTATAACTCTTACCGCCCGTTTGCCAGTGTAAGTGAATCTGGTCTTCAGATTACAGAACTGGAAAACAGTGAGCTGACTTACGAAAAGAAACATGAGTTGAATATCGGTGCTGAAATCGGTTTCCTGGATAACCGCATCAATCTGGCTATGGACTGGTACAAGCGTAACAACTACGACTTGATCGGTATCATCAATACAATGGGTGTAGGTGGACAGATTTCAAAATATGCCAATGTTGCCAGCATGAAGTCACACGGTGTGGAATTTACATTGTCTACAAGAAACATTGTAACACGCGACTTCAAATGGAATACCGACTTTATCTTCTCTAACGCGAAGAACGAAGTTACAGAACTGGATGCTAACTCACGTGTTATCGACCTGATTGCAGGTACAGGTTTTGCTCTGGAAGGTTATCCGGTACGTTCACTGTTCTCTATGGACTTCCAGGGACTGAACGGACAAGGTCTCCCGACATTCATCAATGAAAAAGGTGAAGTGACTGTAAGTGACATCAACTTCCAGGAACGTAACGTTAAAGATCATCTGGTTTACGAAGGTCCGACCGATCCGACTATTACCGGTAGTTTCGGTAACGTATTTACCTACAAGAACTTTAAGTTGAATGTATTTATCACTTACTCATTCGGAAATGTAATCCGTCTGGATCCGGTATTCAGCAATGAATATACTGACTTGGATGCAACACCGAAAGAGTTTGTAAACCGCTGGACTAAGCCGGGTGACGAAAATATTACCAACATACCGGTTATCGCCGATACACGTATGAACCGTCAGGATTCTCAGTTGAGCCGTGCATACAATGCATACAACTACTCTACAGAACGTATTGCCAAAGGTGACTTCATCCGTATGAAGGAAATTTCACTGAACTATGATTTCCCGAAATCACTGGCCAGCCGTATGAAACTGAGCAACCTGTCACTGAAACTTCAGGCAACCAACCTGTTCCTGATTTATGCCGACAAGAAGCTGAACGGTCAGGATCCGGAATTCTTCAACACCGGTGGTGTGGCTGCTCCTGTTCCTAAGCAGTTTACTTTGACTTTGAGATTGGGTATTTAATTTGATTTAAAAGAGAAAATTATGATGAAAAATATAAAAACATACAGTGCTGCTTTATTGATGGCGTGGGCTTTCGCTTCGTGTAGCGATTTCCTGGATACAGTGCCTGATAATCGTGCAGAAATAGATACGGAATCGAAGGTTACTAGTCTGTTGGTTTCAGCTTATCCTAGCTATTATCCGATAATGATGTTTGAAAAAGCTTCGGACAATACGGCTGACAACGGTGAAATGTATGGCTTTGAGTACCAGCAGGAGCAGGATGCCTATTTGTGGAATGATATCAAGACAGATACGGATCAGGACTCTCCGCAGGGAATGTGGAACGGACTTTATATGGCGATTGCTTCGGCAAACCATGCACTGCAGGCTATCGAACAGATGGGAAATCCGGCTTCGCTGAACGCTCAGAAAGGTGAAGCGCTGTTGTGCCGTGCATATGCACATTTTGTCTTGGCTAATATCTTCTGTGAAGCTTACGATCCGGCTACCGCTTCAACCAAATTGGGTATTCCTTATGCTACGAAACCGGAAACAGAAGTTGCTCCTGAATATACCAGAGGTACGCTGGAAGAAACTTACCAGCATATTGCTGCCGATCTGGAAGAAGGACTTCCGCTGATTAATGATAACTTGTATTCAGTGCCTAAATATCATTTCAACAAGAAGGCTGCCAATGCTTTTGCCGCACGTTTCTACCTGTTCTATGTAAAAGAAGATAAGTCGAACTATGAAAAGGTGCTGGAATATGGTAAAGTAGTGCTGGGTACGAATCCGGCAAGATCACTTCGCCAGTTGCAGGCTGACCTGGGTCCTCTTACCGAACTGGATGAAAGAGGTGATGCGTATATCTCTGCATCGGTAGATGCTAACTTGCTGATAACTCCGATCAACAGTTCATGGCCTTACATTTACGGTCCTTACAACATGGCAAAACGTTATGGTATGAACCGTACGGTGACTGAAACAGAAACTTTGTGGGCAGGCGCTCCATGGAACAACCCGTTGTTTTATGCCAGCCTGAACGGTATGGAACAGAAGTTGTGTTTCTTTAAGTATCGCATGTATTTTGAGTATACAGATAAGGTAAACGGTATCGGTTTTCGTCACGCTGTAATCGTTCCGTTCAGTACCAACGAAACATTGCTTTGCTGCATCGAGGCTAATATTCTGAAGGCTCAGCCTGACTATGCTACTGCTGTAGAATATATGAACAAATGGCTGGATGCATCGAAGGGTGACGGAAGATACGGATATCCGGAAACACTGACAGAAGATAAAATTGTAGACTTCTATGAAGGTGTGGGATATACACCGATACCTGTAACCGATGAAACCAAGCGTACAGTGAAGAAACACCTGAATCCTTGCTTCTCGTTTGTAAACAAGAAACAGGAAAATATGATCCACTGTGTGTTGCAGATGCGCCGTATCGAAACTATTCACGACGGTTCACGCTGGATGGATGTAAAACGCTACGGTATTGAAATTACTCATAACCGTGATGGTATGGACCCGATCGTATTGACAAAAGACGATCCGCGTCGCGCATTCCAGTTGCCACAAGATGTTATAGAAGCTGGTCTGGAGGCTAATCCTCGATAAATGAACTTTAAAATGATAGTTGTTATGAAAAAGATAAAATACTTATTTTTGATATTGGTAGCCATGTGTACGGCTACTTCATGCAGCGAAGACGATTTGTCTCCTGATAGCATTTTTGATACGACGGCTCCTCAGCGCAATGAGTTTGATAACTGGATTCTTACGAACTATACAACTCCATATAATATCGACTTGAAGTATCGTTTTGAGGATATCGAATCGGATATGGACTATAACGTGATACCGGCCGATTACAACAAGTCGATTGCTTTGGCGCAGATGGTGAAATACCTGTGGCTGGAAGTGTATGCCAAACTGGCTGCTCCGGAGTTTCTTCCTACTTACTGTCCGAAAATCATGCACTTTGTAGGTTCACCGGAATATAACGCAGCCAGCGGTTCCATTGTATTGGGTACTGCGGAAGGCGGTATGAAGATTACGTTGTTCAACGTAAACGGACTGGATGTCGAAAATCCGAATATAGATGTGTTGAATGAATGGTACTTCAAGACCATGCACCATGAGTTTGCTCATATCCTGCATCAGACAAAGAATTACTCTACAGACTTTAATGACATTACTGCCGGTAAGTATTCGGGTGAAGGTTGGGTGAATCTGGAGGACGCTGATGTACGTAAAGACGGTTTCGTAACCGCCTATGGTTCCAGCAAACCGGATGAAGACTTTGTAGAAACCATTGCAAACTACGTGGTAAAATCGGACGCTGAATGGCAGAACATCATGAGCCAGGCCGGAACAGTAGGTGGCGCATTGATTCAGGAAAAACTGGATATGGTTACCGAATATCTGAGTGACTCTTGGGGAATTGATATTCAGGCTTTGCATGAAGAAGTGCAGGAACGCCAGTCGCATATACTGGAAATGGATTGGACAACATTAAAATGATAAAAACGGAATGAGTATGAAAAAGTTATTATATATTTTTACTCTGATCAGTTCGTTCTTGCTGGCGGGCTGTACTTCAGAAACGGAAAACTTGTTCGGTGAATCGGCTTCGAACCGTGTGGAGGAAGCGATGGAAAACGCCCGGAAAATTTTGGTTGAGGCACCGAACGGATGGTTGATGAAATATTATCCTTCTTCTCAGCAGAGCTTTGGCGGATACAACGTGCTGATGTCATTTACTGCAGAAGGTGAAGTTACGGTAAGTGCTGATATCGCTGATCCCGGTGCTAAGTCGACAAGTCTCTACCGTTTGAAAGAACAGGCTGGTCCTACACTGACTGTAGATACTTATAATGAAATTTTCCACTTCTTCTCTGATCCGGCCTCGGGTGTAGGTGCTACAGGACTCGGTATGGAAGGTGACTATGAATTTACTATTCAGTCGGTCACTCCGGAACAGGTTGTATTGAAAGGTAAAAAGACTGGTAATACCATTACCATGACTCCGATGCCGGAAAATGAAACTTGGGAGGCATATCTCACTGATATCGAGGAAGCTGAGCAAAAAGTAAATTATGTACTTTTCTCTTATGCTGCTGATGGTGAGAAATATGACGTAACAAAATCATATCGAACACTGGCTATCTCGCATGAAGTTGACGGTGAGAATGTGACAGAGGTCTTTTCATACATTCAGACCAAGGAAGGTATGGAATTCTACAGCCCGATTACATTGGGTGGAATGGAAGTATCGAAATTGGTTTACGATAGTGCTTCTGGTACTTGGAAGTCTGAAGATGGAAAAGCTGTATTGAGCGGTGAAACTACTCCTCCGGCATTGTTATTTGCCAACGGTGGACCGTGGTTTGTTACTTACGACGGTATGAGTTCATACGGACAGAGTTATGTGACTTCTGGATTGGAGAAGATGAGCAGCAATATTTCGGGTAATAATTCTTTGGATTATTTGATTCTTGGTAGTTATTTCTATGCAGATAATGCTGTAAACATTGCTTATGGACCTTATTATGGAGTAATGCTTTTGGAAACGACTGTTTTGTCTGACAATCAGATTAACCTGAACTTGCCTGGTAACTGTGACCAGACAGGACTTGATTTGTGGAATGCCGGATTTAATACTGTGGTTCGTCCGATTGCATACCTGAACGGTGGTGTTACATTTACAGTTACTGCTGACGATCCGGTAAATCCAACAAAGATGACGCTGACTGAAGTTGGCAATACGAAGAATGTAATCGTTGTAACCAATCAGGAAACTCCGTTTGGTTATCATGAATAATAATAATTTTCTCTATTAATTTCTCTCTTAAAGAATCATTGGAGGGTTATTCCTAGTGATAGGGGTAGCCCTCACTTTTTTATTGCTGGACGGGCGTGAAGGCAAGTGGCTGTTGAATAAGTGGATGTGTAAGGTCTGAAACAGTCGCTGTATACATTTTGTACTAGGCACTTTGAGTTGTCTCAAAATGGAACTGCGAAAGTAAAAATCTTATAGATTACCTATTGGCGGAATTAAATTATAAAAGATTTATGTTTAAAAAGTTGTGCATATTGTTGATATTTAGTAAATTAAAGGTGACCAAACTTTTTAATAGACAAATATCGTATGCACAACTAAGTGTGCATGACATTCATTACCTGAAGGATGTGAAAGTGGATTATAGTAATTGTACAGTCATAGGGGACAGAGGATATATAAGTGCCCAAGTGCAATTGGATCTGTTTGAAACTGCCAATATCAGATTGGAGGTACCATACAGATGTAATCAAAAAGAATGGAAGCCAACATTCCCAGCTTTTGCCAAAGCGAGAAAAAGAATTGAAACCATATTCTCGCAATTGTGTGACCAGTTTATGATTATAAGGAATTATGCGAAAGATACAGATGGATTGTTTGCCCGGATTATCGGGAAGATTAGCGCACTTACAATCCTCCAATATATTAACTACAAAAATGAAAAGCCTATTGACAGAGTTAAATATGCGCTATTTTAATTCCGCCAACAGGTATATATGTTTTTATGTGACGAAACAAATATACTATAAAACAAATTGAAAATGATTCTTTTGATGCTAATGTGTTTAAAAACGGGATTATTGTATGAGATATCTTTTGCCTCTGTTTGAGTGTGAGATTGAAACAATGATGCTTAAAACAAAATATTATAGGAAAAAAGATTATTTTATAATCATAATTGTATATTTGGTGATGAGTTTACCTTATATTAATAAACGGCAAATTATTATATATTGATTTTATTTATTGGGATATGAAGACAACGTTTTTATGGAGTGTATGTATTTTCTTGTTATGCCTGCTCGGTTTGAACGGGTGCAGCAGTGACACAGACGAACCGGCAACTGAAGTTTACCATCTCTCGTTCGAGAAAGATTATTACGAATGTCCTTTGATAGGGACCAAGAGTATCATGGTACGAGGGGGAAACAGAGATTATGACGTGGAAGTGGCGAATCCTGAAATTATGGAGGTAACAGTCGATTTGTCGAGTCCGGTCGGGATGGGCAGCCTGCGTATAGCTCCCAGACAAAAAGGGAAAACAATGGTTACGGTGAAAGATAATGTTACCCATGAAACCGTTAGTCTGGAAATAAAGATAGTAGACGCTTATCTGAATCTTTTGGTAGCCAATCCGGTACATGAACCTTACGCTCAGGGTGATGAACTTTTCCTGATAAATAATGAGGATAGAGATTTCTATTTGTACGACGAAAACTGGCAGCTGCGTGATAGTGGCAGCTATAAGTTTTATGTCGACGGTGAAACTCCTTTTCTGGAACTGACGTTTGCAAAGGGTACGGACGGGAAAAAGATCCGTCTGTACGATATATCTTTGACAAACCAGCAGATGTTTGCTGTAATAAAGTCGTTGCTGGGATGGGACTGGAGAGAGTATATGAACGGTGGGGCAGTCACTCGGGAAGTGTCGCCTATTGTCATGCACGCTACGGATACTGAAACCGGTGTCGACTGCTATTTTATGGTCCAAACACACAGTATGCCCGAACATGTGCTCGACTGAATTGTAATTCCTGAGTTTTTCGATATTCCCCTTGCCATGCCGACCGGATGGTGAGGGGAATTTTTTTTCATCTTGGGCGAGATATTATTCCGCCTTTTTTTATGGACCGGAAGGTGAAAATACAATGTGTCAGCATGAATACCTTATTTTGTGCTGCTATCGGACGCGCTGGCAATACAGCAACAACTAAGTTGGTTGTTACTAGATTTACAGCAGAAGAAGGTCAGGTGGTTGAAAACTTGACTTTGGACATGACAGCATTGGCATTTGATGGTGATGAACTCGCTGCACATTTGGGCCTAGATGATTTGAAAGGCAGACCGATTTTGTTCAATAACATCGAAACTAACGGTACTTATACATTTACTTATCCGGTAACAGTTGAAGAATTGGCCGATTTGAGAAAGCAAGTTGAAGAACAAAATCCGGGTGAAGAAATTACTGATGAAACTCTCTATGCTGTAATTTTGAATGCTTTTGCTGCTTATAGTTCTCCAGATAGACAGTCATTGTGGCTTGCTTCAGAAGGTAGTTGGGTAGTGCTTAGTATGACAATTGATGAGGCTCAAAAGAATTCTAAAGTTGGATCAGTTGATCTTGAAGTAAATGAAAGTACTTACTCACCAGTTGAAGAAATTGACAAGTATTTGGATTTGAATACTTCGAAAGTTCTGTTTAAGAAAGCTGGTAACCTCGATGTTAAAGCTGCCGCAGCTGCTGTCAAGAAGTACTTGGATAAGAAGTATACATTTAAGACTTCTATCGAATCTCAGTCAATGATTAAATCAATGAAAAAATAATCTTTTGGGATATTACTTGCATGGCTTTGTCCGGAATGTTTCTGGACAAAGTTCATAAGAGGAGATAAGGAAAACGTTCCGTCAGGCTTATAAGGCTTGGCGGAACGTTCTTTTTTATGTACTCATAGGTATACAGGTCGTGAGAAAAGACCTGTAATAGTTTCTTCACACGAATCACACGGTTTCTTTACATCGCGTTTATGTGGGTGTAATACCCGGCTTTTACTTTTGTTGCGTCAATTTAGAAACACTTAACTAAAGAATATGATGACAACAAAATTTAAACGGTTCTTATTGTTTTTTATGGTCTTGCTGCTTTCGGCAGGACAAGTGATGGCTCAGGACAACCGGGCTGTCATTTCGGGTATTGTAACCGATGAAACCGGAATGGGGGTTATCGGAGCTGCTATTCAGGTAAAGAATGAATCAACCGGATTTAATACCGGTTCTATTACAAATGAGAATGGTGAATATACCATCAAGCAGTTACCGCTGGGTGGACCATACAGTATAACGGTAACTTACGTAGGCTATGGCGATCAGAAGAAAACTGGATATACACTGAATCAGGGAGATTTGCTCCGACTGGATTTTCAGTTGAAAGAAGAGAGTGTAGTGATGGAGGCGGTAGAAGTAGTTGCAAATTCATTGAAGAATACTATTGCCACTACCGGAGCTGCTACTTCCGTTACGGAACGCGACCTGGCAAAGCTTCCTGTAAACGGACGTAACTTTACTTCGCTGGTAGATCTTTCTCCACTTAGTACCGGCTCCAGCCTGTCAGGACAGCTTGCATCGTCTACCAACTATACCATCGACGGTATGACGGCAAAGAATCCGACTTCGGGAGGTAGTACGACAAGCCGAAACGGTGTGCCGTATGCTATTTCTATGGAGGCTATCCGTGAGTTTAAGGTGGTAACCAATCAGTACGATGTGACCAACGGACGTGCCGGAGGTGGTACGGTGAGTACAGTTACCAAGTCGGGTACCAATACGCTGACCGGTAGCGCGTTTACTTTTGCCCGTGCCAACTGGTTGTCCAGTCCGTATGATATCCGCGGAAACAAGCGCGACAATGACTTCTCTACTTATCAGTTTGGTGCTTCACTGGGAGGCGCGCTGGTAAAAGACCGTGCTCACTTCTTCATTGCATGGGATCATCAGGCAGACTCTCGTCCGCTGTATATTGCCGATATCCAGAGTGCTACCGATGAAAAACGTTATAGTCTGACCACAGACGTACGCGACCGTTTCTTACAAATTGCACGCGATAAATATGGAGTATCATCCAATCCTCAGTTTGGTGCTTTCGATAAGAAGCAAAGCACTGATGCCGTATTTGCCCGTTTAGACTGGCAGATCAATGCTACCAATCTTTTGACGTTTACAGATAACTTTGTAAACGATATGAATAATCTGGGATTGGGGGACAATACCTCTATCTGTCTGTACGAAACTTATGGTAATGTACATTCGCTGAACAACAGTGCCATGGCTACCTTGCGTTCGGTAGCAGGTCCGAAAGGAACCAATGAACTGAAGTTGCAGCACCTTTATACGCTGGAAGAATCTATGCCGGGCGATGAGTTGCCTTCTTCCAATATTCCCCGAGCTGTTGTCAGCAATGTAGAATCTCAGATTGACGGTAAGACGGCTACTACCAGCATTCAGTTGGGAGGACAGCGTTATTGCCCTGAAAACTTCTACAATCATGTGCTTCAGCTTGTCGATAATTTCTACTACAATACAAACAAAATCAATTATACGTTTGGAGTAGACATGATGTATACACACATGAACTCACGCTATGGTAGTGAAACGAACGGACGTTTCTACTTCAACGGACTGGACGCTTTCGACAATCTGGAACCGTACCGTTATGTTCGTGAACTGTATCTTACTCCCGACGACCGTGTGAAACAAAACATTCTGAATGCCGGTGCTTATGCACAGTTGCAGACTAAGCTTTTCCCGGGATTTGAACTGATTGCCGGCTTGCGTCTGGATAATGCTACTTATTTCAACAAGGGTACGTTCAATCAGACTGTATACGATGAATTGGGATTGAGAACAGACAATGGCTTGTCTACTTTCCAGGTTCAGCCGCGTTTGCAGTTTACCTGGGATATCAATGACAAACATAAAGATATCATCCGTGCCGGTGCTGGTATCTTTGCTTCCGATATCAACAACTATGCCATGATCAACAACATGGTGTTCGACGGTACACGTACTGCTTCGCTGGATATTACACTTGACAAAACAGCTTCCAACTATCAGGAAATGCTGAACCTCATCCGTCCGGATTTCCCTTCGTACCGCAAGGATCCGTCTACAGCACCGGGAGCCGGACTTTTCAATAATCCGAATGTGGAAAAACTTTCTACCATTAACATGAATGGTGCTGACTGTAAGGTGCCGGTTATCTATAAGGCTAACCTCTCGTATACACATTTCTTCAGCGACCGCCTGAAAATGAGTGTAGCCGGATATATGACACTGGGACGCAACAACTATATGTATGTAGACCGTAACATGGTGGATGAGCCGTACTTCCGTATAGCTGCCGAAGGAAACCGTGGGGTATATGTGCCTGCCAGTACAATCGACGATAAAGGGGTAGCCGACTGGAAAGAGGGACGAAAGAGCGACAAGGTAGGACGTGTGCTCGAAATGATCAGCGACGGTAAGGTGAATCAGTTCGCCTTCGTCATCGACGGTACATGGCGTTACTTCAAGGACGGTGAGCTTTCGTTCAGCTATACCTGGAACGATACCAAAGACAATACTTCTTACAACGGTAACGTAGCAAACTCGGCTACACTCGCTCAGATGGTAGTGGACGATCCGCGTGACCTGAGCCAGATGAACTATTCAAGCAACCAGTTCCGTCATAAAGTGGTAGTATATGGTACTGCTCCTACTTTCTGGGGCATCAGCGTAGGTGCACGCTTCTCGGGTATCGGTGGTACACGTTACTCGCTCATCGTGGGTGGAAATGTGAACGGTGACTTTGTCGATTCGAATGATTTGGCTTATATTTACGACCCGAATGATCCGAATACGCCGCAGTACCTGAAAGATGGTATCAACAGTATTCTTGCTAATCCGGATGTAGAGGAAAGTACGAAAGACTATATCCGCAAGAGCTTCGGAAAGGTTGCCGAACGTAACGGCGGTGTGAACGGATTCTATGGTACACTCGACTTGCGTCTGGCTAAGAAATTCCAGATTTACAAAAAGCACAGTCTGGAACTCTCTGTCGATATCTTCAACGTGCTGAACATGCTGAACAAAGACTGGGGAGCAGGACATAACCTGGGAGCTCAGAAGATTTATACCATCAAGAGCTTCGATAAGGAAAAGAAGGAATACGTATACAACGTCAATGCGAATACCGGTGTTTCCAGCCTGAACGGTACTCCTTATCAGGTACAGTTGGGACTGAGATATGCATTCTGATAAATGAACTGAAAAATATAATTGATGATTATGAAAACAAGAAATTTACTGATGGCTTGTGCCTGTGCGTTCTTTGCACTGGCAGGACAGGCTCAGACACAGGTGATTGCTCACCGCGGATTCTGGAAAACTGAAGGTTCGGCACAAAACTCTATTGCAGCGTTGAACAAGGCTGCCGAGGCAAAGGTATATGGCTCTGAATTTGATGTACAGCTCACTGCCGACGGGGTAGTGGTGGTGAACCACGACGATGCGATAGACGGACTGACTATCGGCAAAACGGCATACGACAAGCTGAAAGACCTGAAACTGAAGAATGGCGAAAAGTTGCCTACGCTGGCCGACTATCTGGAGGCTGGCAAGAAGTTGCCGGATGTACAGCTGATTCTGGAAATCAAGCCTCATAAGACCAAGGCTCAGGAAGACCAGATTACAGAGTCTACCGTCAAGATGGTGAAGGAATATGGGCTGGAGAAACAGGTGGAATATATCTCGTTCAGCATGAACGTATGCGAACAGCTTGTACGCCTTACTCCGGGTTCGGAAATTGCTTACCTGAAGAGTGATATCGCTCCCAAAGAGGTAAAGGAAAAAGGACTGAACGGCATCGATTATTACTATAAGGCTTTCGAAAAACATCCGGAATGGGTGAAGGAAGCTCACGACCTGGGCATGAAGGTCAATGTCTGGACCGTAGACGATGTGAAGGTCATGAAGAAAATGATGGACCTGAATGTAGATTATATCACCACTAACCAACCTTTGGAAGCTGCTGCACTGATTTCCGGAAAATGATTCCGGAAACAGGCAAATCCGATTGTAACCGATTCTAAATAATATTATCACACAACGGAAATAGGGATGTAATATGACATCCCTATTTTTGTATCGTCAAATTAAAAGCAGAAAGACAATGAAAACGACATTTGTGAAAAGCATTATTTTAGGATTGTTTGCTATGGCTTCTATCACAGCTGTGCAGGCTGAAGAGGCTGGTAAAGAGGCTGCCGGCAAGGCGAATGCTACTTCTGTAAAGGTATTGGTGGTAGGACTTGACAATGTCAGCTCAAACTATTTTCCGGAAAGTATGATTACTGAAGAAACAGGTATTCCGGAAGACAGCATCGGCGATACATATAACCGGATTATTACCGATAATATTATTCAGACTAATAAGAGCAAGGAGTTTACGTTCATTTCTTCAGAGAATTTCTCTGACACGGAACAGTTGCTGGGTGAGGTGAAGATGAGCGGAGAGAATGAAGAAAGCTATGCTGATGTGGAACAGATTGACCACAAGAATTATAAGCAGTTGATGGATGAGGCTCATGCCGACTATGTGCTGTTCCTGAACCAGCATTACCTGAAATGGCAGGAAAAACCGCTGCGTACCTTGTTTCACTTTGTGAGCTACTCGCTGTACGACAAGAATCAGCAAGAGGTGACGAAAGGCAACAATTACTTTACTTGCATGAATCTGGAAAAAGCTGACAAGCTGAGCAAGGCAAGCCGAAAGAGTTCATCGAAGATTGCATCGACTATTATAAAAAGCATCGATAAATAGTTTTTGGACACGACATCGAGTTTCCGAAATCGTAACACAGACCAATAGCCGCAGGTTGTACGTTGAGTATCGCCTGCGGCTCTCTTTTTATATAGACGTCTGTCGGTTTCGGGAGAGGTTATAGCGTGAGCGGAATACCGCGGTAGAAGTCGAGTATCTTGGTGCGGAACAGGTAGTCGTACTTGGCCTGAAGGCGGTCGGACACGGCTTTCATCCACGCTGTGCGCGATTCGTTGTACTCGGTGGCGTTTGCCTTGCCGTTGGCGTATTTTTCCTTCATCAGTTGGAAGGAGGCCTGTGCGGCTTCGTCGGCGGTACGGCTGCTGCGGTACTGGGTTTCGGCATTTACGGCGTTGTAGTACGCCTGCTGTATTTCCTTGTAGAGGGTTTTCTTGCTCTCTTCCAGTTGCCAGTAGTAGGTGTGCTGCTGGATGCGTGCGCTCCGTACACGGTTGCGGGTGCTGAAGCGGTCGAAGATGGGGATGCTGAGCGAGAGTCCGATGTACTGGCTGAAGTTGTCGCGCAACTGTGAGCCGAAGTTGCCGTTCTCCATGCCCGATACGTTGTAGAAACTGGTGCTGATGCCTGCTCCGAAACTGAGTTGCGGGTAATAGGCTCCTTTGGCAATGCGGATATTCTTGTCGGCACCCTCCAGACGGTACTGGGCCGCTTTGATAGCCGGCTTGGTGAGTACTGCTTCGGCATATACTTCGGCGGGAGAGGTCTGTATGCTCAGGCTGGTGAGCGAATCGACAGCCGGCGATACGATACCGAAGTCGTCGGGAGAGGGGAGTTCCAGTAGCTGACTCAGGTCGAGCAGGGCAAGGCGGCGGTTGTTTTCGGCCTGTACGGCAGAAAGCTCGTCCTGTGCCACGCGTGCCTTGGCTTCGTACCATTCTGCCTGCGAGGCTTTACCGTTCTTGTAGAAAGCCGTTTTCTGGTCCAGCATCTCCTTGCTCAGCGCCAGTTGGTCGTTGGCCACCTTCACCAGTTCTTCGTTGAAGAGCACTTGCAGGTAAGCCGATGCCACCTGGATGCTGATATCCTCCTTTGCCTTGTTCAGGTCTTCCATGGCAGCCTGCAGGTTCAGCTTCGAGAGTGCCACGTTGTTGATTCGTTGCAGTCCGTTGAACAGCGGGATGCTGGTCGTCAGGTTCAGACCGGTATTCTGTGTATTCAGACTCTTGTACGTATTATCCGACTGAAGGCTTCGGCCGAAGTTGAACGAGTGCGAGGCACTTCCGTTCAGGTCGGGCAGGAAGCTGTTTCGTGCCGTACTTACTTCCACTTTGTTCTGGTCGCGCTGTGCTTCCTGTTGCTTGATGTTCAGGTTATTGGCGATGGCGTGGTCGATACACTGCTTCAAGTCCCATTTCTGCTGTGCCTGTACCGGCAGCAGGGCAGTGGCAGAAGCTATAAAGAGAAAATGTTTCAGTTTCATGGTTGCGGGTGATTAGTTTTCTTTTTTCAGGCCGCGCACAAAATCGTTTGCACTCAGTCCCTGCTTGATTTCTATCTTGATACCGTCGCTGATACCTGTTTTGACTGCCCGGCGTTCGAACTGCTGTTGAGGCACACTGTCGGTCAGCACATACACAAAGGCCGAATCGCCTGCAAACTCCAGTGCATTTTCGGGTACGGCAAGTACATTGTCGGCGCGCTGGAGTTCCATTTCGGCATTGGCGCTGTAGCCCGAACGGATAGTTACACTGTCGGGTACGTTGATGGCAGCCTTTATCTCAAACTGGTTGGCACCGTTGTTTTCTACGCTCTTGGGCGAGATGTACTCCAGTACGGCGTCGAACTTCATGTTCTGCAAGGCTCCCAGTGTGATTTTAACGGGGATGCCTTCACGTATATGTCCTACTTCCGTTTCGTCTACGTTGCCGCGGAAAATCAGGTCGCCCATGTCGGCTACGGTAGCGATGGTGGTACCGTCGTTGAACGTGTTGCTCATGATGACCGAGTTACCCACCTTGATGGGCACGTCGAGTATCAGTCCGTCGATGGTCGAACGGATAAGCGTGCTGCTGAACGAAGCACTGTTCTTGGTGATACCTTCCTTTACAATCTCCAGGTTATCTTTTGCTGCCTGAATCTCCTCGCGTGCCTGACGGGCAGCCAGCAGGGTCTTTTCGTATTCCTCGTTGCTCACCAGCTTGTCCTTGTAGAGCTTCTCCATACGCGTCAGGTCGGTTTCTGCCTGCCGTCCGTTCATCTCTGCCAGCCGGACACGGCTTTCGGCGGAGTTCAGTTGTCCCAGTTCGGGGATGACCTTTACCTTGGCTATCACTTCCCCCTTCTTTACTTTCTGTCCCGCCTCTTTGTATACTTCGGCAATGATACCCGAAATCTGAGGCTTGATTTGTACTTCGTCGCGCGGCTCAATCTTGCCTGTAGCCACGGTAGTCTGTACCAGATCGGTCTTTTCTACTCGCTGAATGTTGTACTGTGCTTCTTTAGGCTGTGACTTTTGATACAGGAAAACGAATGTTCCTATAAATATCAGTGCGATGAGCACCAATATGCCAACTTTGATAAATTTCTTCATATGAATTGGTTTATGTTTTTATTTCAATGGTTTGACGGTCGGGTTAATTATTCGTCGCGTATGGCTTCTATCGGTTTTATCGCCATGGCACGGTAGGCAGGAATCAGTCCGGCCAGCAGTCCCAGTACGATGAGCAGGACGCAGGCTCCGATGGCTTGCCAGAAACTGATGAGGAAATGTGCCGGGAGTCCCGGTTCCGAGGCCCCCGTTTCTACGGCATTCAGCAGGAATACGGCAAACGTGATGCCCGCCATGCCTGCCAGTGTGGTAAGTACCATACTTTCCAGCAGAATCTGTTGCAGGATATCACTCGGACGTGCACCGATGGCACGGCGGATGCCGATTTCGGTAGTACGTTCCTTTACGGTAATCATCATGATGTTGCTCACTCCGATGGCACCGGCAAGCAGCGTACCCAGTCCTACGAGCCACCCTAAGATGCGGATGCCGGTAAACAGGTTGTCCATCATGCTGAACATGGCTTCCGCATTGACGCGGATAACCGCCTGTTCGTCATCGGGGTGGATGGCGTGTGCCTGTTTGACGATGCGTTCCACTTCCTTTTCCACCTGACTGATGGAGTATCCTTTTTTTGCCGTATAGCCCAGCATGTCGATGCGGTTGCCCCGGTTATAGTTTTGCTGCATGGTACTGAAGGGAATGACGACCGACGTTTCCGACTGTCCGTTGACCGACATGTTGCCCGTCGCCTCGTTGACTCCCACTACCCGGTAGTAGATACCGTTTATCTCAATGTATTTGCCGCACGGATCATCCTTCTTTGGGAAGAGCGTTTCGTAGATACGTTTCCCGATGACACACACCTTCCGGCGGTCACGTATGTCGGTTTCGTTCAGCGGACGCCCCAGACGGATAATCGGTTCCTCTATCCGGTCGTAGTCCGGATAAAGCCCTTTCAGCGTTCCCGATATGCTGTATTCCTCGTACACGATGTTCACTCCCCACTGGGCAATGGTAGCCGTTACGACGTCCAGTCCCTGTACGCAGTTGCGTATACGCTCCACATCCTGATTGTCCATACTCCACCATCTTCCCTGCTGGAATCCCTTGTAAGCCTTCGAAGTATTGTTCGTTCCCATGAACCCCGAGTTGGTGGCGAAGCCCTGAAACTGCCGTGAGAGCATGTCCTGCATGCCTTGTGCGCCTCCCATGAGTGCCACCAGCATGAATATTCCCCAGAAGATGCCGAATGCCGTCAGTATGCTTCGTGTTTTGTTGCGTGTAATGGTGAGGAAGATTTCCTCCCAGGTGTCAAAATCGATTCTTCTCATGTCAGTCTGCTCTTAGTGCTTCTATCGGACGGATGCGGGCTGCCTTCCGGGCGGGGAAGAGTCCGGCAAGCGTACCGGCGATAATCAGTGTCAGGGTAGCCTGAATGGCAATACTCAGGTCTACCGTAGGATTCTCGAAGACCGTTACGCTGAACACGCCCGCGTCGACGGTCTGCTTGCCTGCCACCTGATTCATGTACTCGGTGACGGCGATGCCTGCCACCATGCCGATGTAGCCGAAGAAGGTGGTGATGGCCACACTCTCCGAGATAATCAGCCACAGGATGGAGGCGGGTTTGGCTCCCAGTGCCTTACGGATGCCGAACTCGTGTGTACGTTCGCGCACGGTGATAAGCATGATGTTGCTCACGCCCACGATACCGCTCAGCAGGGTGAATATGCCGATTACCCAGATGGCGATATGCAGGATGCGGGTAGCCGACTGCTGCTGGAGGTACTGTGTAAAGCGGTTCCACATCCAGATGGCACTCTGGTCGGTAGGGGAGAAGCTTTTGTGCAGCCCCATCGCCTGCCGGTAGTCGGCTTCAAACTTCTGGTTGGTAGCTTCGTCGGTCAGTCCTTCGGTGGCAAATGTCAGGTTGTCGATGCTGTCGCCCTTGCCGTATACCAGTTGGACGGTGGTGAAAGGTACCAGTGCCGAAGGCGAGAAACTGTTCTGGTCGGTATAGATACCCACTACCCGGTAGGCTACTCCCTGTACGTCGACGTATTGCCCCAGCGGTTCTGTGTGTGGAAACAGTATGCGGATGGTCTTCTCATGCAGGACAAGCACCTTTCGCCGCTCCCTCATGTCGCGGTCGTTGATGAAACGTCCTTCTTTCAGCTTTACCGCCTCCAGCTCCGTATAATTAGGAAATACCCCTTGCAGAGAGATGGAAACATGCTCCTTGCCGAAAGTCAGGATAGCACCATCCTTGCTGACGCTGGCTCCCGTCGACGTTACGTTTTCGGGGAAAGCCTGTTCGGTAAGCTGCCGGTCGCTTTCGTCGAGCGAAAGGCGTCTGCCCTCCTTCAGTCCCTTGAAGGGCTTCGACGTATATCCCGGATAAATCTTGATGGAATTCATTTTCATGTTTCTCGACTGCCCTTCGAAGGCATGTATCAGTCCGTTTCCGGCTCCCAGCAGTACAATCAGCATGAAGATTCCCCATGCCACCGAGAAGCCCGTCAGAATGGTACGCAGCTTGTTGCGCATGATGGTACCATATATTTCTTGTATCAGATCTGTCATGGCTGTGTGTTTATTTCATGAAACCGTTCTTGCCGAAAGGAGAGGCGTTGTGGTCGATGTTGTCTTCTATCCGTTCTATCACCCCGTCTTTGATGTGAATGATCTTGTTGGTCTGGTTCGCCACCCCGCTTTCGTGTGTCACTACTACGATGGTCAGTCCCTCCCGGTCGTGCAGTTCCTTCAGGATGTTCATCACCTCCACCGAGGTTTTGCTGTCCAGTGCGCCGGTTGGCTCGTCGGCAAGGATAATCTGCGGCTTCGAAATCAGTGCCCGTGCGATGGCTACACGCTGTTTCTGTCCGCCCGAAAGCTCGTTGGGCATGTGGTGTGCCCACTCCTTCAGTCCCAGCTTGTCCAGATACTCCAGCGCCAGTTCGTTTCGTTTCTTCCTGCCCACCCCCTGATAGAATAGCGGCAGCGCCACGTTCTCCATGGCATTCTTGAACGAAATCAGGTTGAACGACTGGAAGATGAACCCGATCATACGGTTGCGGTACTCTGCCGCTCGGGTTTCACTCAGGTTCTTTATCAGTACGTCGTTCAGGTAATATTCGCCCGAATCGTAATTGTCGAGGATACCCAGAATATTCAGTAAGGTAGATTTTCCCGACCCCGAAGCGCCCATGATGGACACAAATTCTCCCTTTTCTATTTGCAGGTCGATGCCTTTCAGTACGTGAAGCGGTGCTCCATTATAATATGTCTTGTTGATGCCCTGTAATCGTATCATAATAAAATGATTTTTGTGTCTTAAACTACGTATCGTTAGACGCGGCTAAGATATAAAAAGTTACATGAGGGGTAAATAAATTAGGAAAAAATTTGTTCGGTTTTCCCGTATTGCGTACATTTGCCACATATAACTAACCTTTAACAATTTAATGTCATGACAATAAATATGGAAAAGCCCTATGTGGTAGGAATGGATATCGGTGGTACTAATACTGTTTTCGGAGTGGTTGATTCTCGTGGTAATGTACTGGCTTCCGATTCAGTAAAGACACAGCAATATACCGAAGTTAACGAATACGTTGACGCTGTCTGCAAGAAATTGCTTCCGTTGCTGCAACAGTTTGGTGGTGCAGAAAAGATAAAAGGTATGGGTGTAGGTGCTCCTAACGGTAACTATTACAGTGGAACAATCGAGTTTGCTCCGAACTTGCCTTGGAAGGGAGTTATTCCTTTGGCTGCTATGTTCGAAGAACGCTTGGGTATCCCTACAGCACTTACTAACGATGCCAACGCAGCTGCTATCGGTGAAATGACATACGGTGCTGCTCGTGGTCTGAAGGATTTCATCATGATTACACTGGGTACAGGTGTTGGTAGCGGTATCGTTATCAACGGTCAGTTAGTTTATGGTCACGATGGTTTTGCAGGCGAGTTGGGACACGTTATCGTCGATCCGGCTGGTCGTATGTGCGGATGCGGACGTAAAGGCTGTCTGGAAACTTACTGCTCGGCTACTGGTGTGGCTCGTACTGCACGCGAATTCCTCGTTGCACGTTCTGAACCGAGTTTGCTGAGAAACATTCCGTCGGAAGAAATCCAGTCGAAAGATGTATACGATGCAGCTGTGAAAGGTGACAAGCTGGCTCTGGAAATCTTTGAGTATACCGGAAAGATTCTGGGTACTGCTCTGGCCAACTTCGTTGCATTCTCAAGCCCTGAAGCAATTATTCTCTTCGGTGGTCTGGCTAAATCGGGCGACTACATCATGAAGCCTATCCAGAAAGCTCTGGAAGACAATGTCCTGAATATTTACAAGGGAAAAACAAAATTACTCCTTTCTCAGTTGAAAGATGCTGATGCTGCCGTTCTGGGTGCCAGCGCTCTGGGTTGGGAAGTAAAAGAAGCATAAGAAAATAATATTTTGTATTTTTACATATCGGGGTTCGGAAGTCGTGAGATTTCCGGACCTTTTTTTGTGCTGTGTCTGAAAGCGGGGAAAGTGCGCTGTACCGATAAATGGAAAATGGATGCTGTGCTAGTGAGTAAAAAATATATGTCTTGCGATTGGTAGAAAAAGTGTACTGTGCGGATGAACGGAAAAATGTGCGGATGATTGAAAGTATTTTCCAATGAGCAAAAAGAACGTGCCCGGTGAACGAAAAAAAACGTGCCGGCATTTTTTAGAAAATGTCAGCACGTTTTGAGTAAAACGTCGGCACGTTTTTTTATTTTTTGTACAAAAAATCGGGAGAGATTACTTGTCTATTCTGAACCAGTCGACATCAACCCAGCCGCCGTCGTTGGTCGTGATGGCAGGACGCGTACAGAAGGTACCTACCTTGGCACCGATCCACTTGCCTTCCTTCACCTGAAATTCTTTGCCGAACTTGTGGAACTTCTTTCCGTTGGTGCTGTAGCTCAGTTGGCACATCACTATCAGGTCGTGTCCGCCCTCGCTCTTGCTTATCTTTTCGCCCGTAGTGGTGATTTCGGCACGCAGGTAGATTTCATTCTCCTTTAGCGGAAGAGTTTCGTTGACGGTTTCCTGACCTCCACGGTCGGCTTTCTTACATTCTACCTGCGAGAGAACCAGTCCGTTTTCGGTATTCTCCAGCACGATGCCTGCATAGTCCATACCCATAACTACCAGTCCGGTACGTTCACCTTTGTATTTGGCAATAGGAGAGAACTTCAGTTTCATGGTTGCGTTGAAGCTGGGGGCAGGGAATTTCTGCAGCAGCATGTTCGATACGTCCCACAGGCTCTTGTAGTTTTCGGGAACCGGGTACGAGTAAAGGCGCAGTACCCCGTGTTCCTGATCGGCAAAATACCACTTGTCGTTGATGTTGGCATTCCACTGCCACTGCAAGCCCAGTTCGTTGGTATTGAACTCATCGCTTTCCTGCGGTGTGCATACAGGATACGTCTTGCCTACGTTCGGTTTCTTGTAAGTCAGTACCGGTTCGCCGCAGCCGTCGCCATCCTTGTCCTCACCGATGACAGGCCAGTCGTTTACCCATTTCATCGGCTGCAGGTGAACCAGACGTCCGGCAGCACCTACATCCTGAAAATGCAGGAACCAGTCTTCTCCGCTGGGAGTATCTACCCATCCGCCCTGATGAGGACCGTTTACCGTTGTGTTGCCTTGTGCCAGCACTGTTCTCCATTCGTACGGGCCGTATACATTCTTCGAACGCAGTACAACCTGCCAGCCTGTAGGAACGCCGCCTGCCGGATGGAAGATATAATAATATCCGTTGCGTTTATAGAATTTCGGTCCTTCGCAGGTTTCGTGTGCCTCATGACCGTCGAATACGATGCGTGACGGTCCGATGGTACGGGTAGCATCCGCACTCAGCTCGCATACGGCAATCACGCTCTTCAGTCCCGCACGGCTTCCCGCAAAGGCATGAGCCAGATAAACCCTTCCGTCTTCATCCCACAACGGAGTGGTGTCGATGATGCCTTTGGCTGCCTTGACCAGTACCGGTTCACACCACGGACCTTTTACATCCTTTGCCTTTGTCATAAAGATACCCTGATCGGGGTCACCCCAGAAAATATAGAACTCACCGTCGTGATGCCGGATGCACGGAGCCCACACACGGTTGCCGTGCTGAGGTGCTACATCGGTATGCGGAGCCAGCGACCGCGGTACGGCGGCACTCACGATGCTCCAGTTGACCAAGTCTTTGGAATGTAGAATCTGCAATCCCGGCAGGCAGCCAAAGCTGGATGAGGTCATGTAAAAGTCGTCGCCTACACGGCATACGTCGGGGTCGGAATAATCGGCATACAGTACCGGATTCTTGTACGTACCGTTGCCCTGGTCGGCTACCCATACCTTCGATACATAGTTCTGTGCCTGTACGGCAGGAACGAGGCAGCTTCCTAATAAAATGGATAATACGATAGATTTCATGGATAATAGTTGTTGAGTTAATAAATTGTTTTCAAGCAGTCAGCTTCACTGTTCAATAATACGCATAGTGAAGCTGATCGACCGGCTTCTTTTTATTTATTTAACGTTTTTAATGCCGGCATTTGTGTTTGTGTCGTGACTATTTCTCTACGATTGTTATCTTAACGGGCTGTTCCAGTGACTTTTTCCATGCTTGTACATAAGCAAACCATTTTTCTTTGTCGGGGTATCCGAAGGTTTCCTTGCACGAAGTGAATGAGGTGTAATAGCGGAACGAGTGCTGACCGGGAGCGCTGACGGTGTACAGGAAGTTTTCCTTGTCGGCCGCCTCTTTCACTACATATTTCTCTGGAATATAGGTAGCCAGTCCCACGGTTTCCTTTTTATACTTTACGGTGTCGTTCACCGGCCAGTCGGTACCCCAGCTTGCCACCAGTCCCTTGTGGTCGGAAAACATGTCGGCATGTCCGGTAATGTTCTGTACTCCGGTACAGAAAACTTCCTTATCCAGCGGAGCGTCGAACAATACATCCACCTGTGCGTCACGATGTCCGGCGTACAGCGTATAGCGGTTTATCATGTTCAGTTCCTGTCCGGCGTACTGCCATCCCTTTACTTCGGCATCGACAATGGTACGTACCGGTCCCGAAGCCAGTATGCGCTGTCCGCGTACGGCAACCGGTTTGATAAGCGTAGACTGTGTACCGTCCCAGCCTCTCAGGGTTCCTGCTCCGCAACTGCTGTTTACCTTGATGACATCGTCGCCGAAGCCGCGCTTCAACTGCTCGTCGGTAGGATAGAACTGACTCTCCTCCAGTTCCAGTCCCTTATGGAACTTCCCGTACAGGTCGGTTGTCTGTTTCTCGTTGAAATAAATACGATATGCCACCAGCTCACTTTCGAAGGCAGCCCCGTGGTGATGCTGTACGTTGTACGTGTCCGAAGCCCCGTCGGCATAGATGGCATACCCTTTGGCATACTTGTTTTTCTTCGACGTGCGGAACAACATTTCGGCATACACACGTGCCGGATATTTCTTGTCGCTCTTGATACTTGAGAGTGTAATGTTGAGTGTCTTTTTGCCCGAAGCCGGCAGATTGATGACGAAAGCCAGTTCGTCGGCACGCGTATCACAGTCCATGTCGTCAAGCTGTGACGGAATCTCCTCGTTGCCGTCGCGTACGACAGCCGACTTGACGGTGAACCCTGTACCCAGACTGCCGAGTTCGATTACCACCGGTTCGTCCACCTTTTCAGCGTTCCACGGATTCTCCACCACGACTTGAATCTTCTTTTCCAGGGCTTGTGCCGAAGCGCTCAGTCCTCCTGCCAGTAGTGCCAGGCAGGCTATAGAGAATATTTTCATACTGCGTTTTTGTTTTTATTGCTATCCGGCAAGTCCGTCGGATAATGTTATCATTGTTATTAGCATGGTTTGCAAAGGGAGAAAGGATCTGTAAACATAAAGAAACAAGTCGGAACACTTGAACCGGATGTTTGCAGACCCTTTATCGTCCTTCTTTTAGGTAAGGAAAGATACCGGATCAGAATTTATACGATTCGGCTTGGTTTCCTACCTTTTTATATTGTTTGTCACCTATGGTAATGTTTGTCACATTTTGCAGCTTCAGGTTATTTCCGCCTTTTGTCGTAATAACCTTTACATTTTTCAGTGTAGCTCCATCGGTACGGTTCAGTATGACACCATCCTTGGCATCCGACATGGTGACATTTTCGATGAATACATTTTTGATCGGCATTTCCGGCAGACCGTTGAACAACATGGCACGTCCTACGTTCTTGGCTGTTACATTCTTGATAAAGATATCGCGGAAAGCAGGCGTTTCTTCCGTAACGGCAGGTACCTTTTCTCCTGTCGGGTTGTTGTAGCCGTCACCCTCTCCCGGAGCATTGCCACCGTAGAACAAGTCGAAAATCAGTCCCTCATTCGGGATATTAATCATGTTGATGTTGTTGATGTGGATATTTTCTACCACACCGCCACGTCCGCGGGTACTCTTGAAGCGCAAGCCTACATCGGTGCCCAGGAAAGTACAGTTGTCTACATAGATATTCTTTACTCCGCCCGACATCTCACTGCCGACAACGAAACCGCCATGTCCGTGCAGCACCACATTGTTGCGGATAATCACGTTCTGGCAAGGTTCACCGCGGCGTCGTCCGTCCTCATCCTTACCCGACTTGAGGCAGATACCGTCGTCGCCCGCATCGAAGCTGCTGTTCTCAATCAGCGCACGGTTGCACGATTCCAGGTCGAGTGCATCCCCGTTCTGCGAATACCACGGATTTGAAACACTGATTTCATTGATGGTAATATCTTCGCAAGACAACGGATGCAGGCACCAGCTTGGCGAATTTTTGAAAGTGACACCTTCCAGCAGCACTTTTTTACACTTGATGAAGCTCAGCAGTACCGGACGCAGCCAGTCGCGTATGCTGTTCCATTCTTCGTCGGTATTGATTCCTTCGGGCACATTGAAGTTCTTGCATGCCATGGCACCCTTTATCGAACCTTCGCTGGGGTACCATACATCTCCGGATTTATCGAGTACGCCTCCCGAAGCAACCAGTTTCTTCCACTGGCTGCCGGTCATCTTTCCCTTCTTGACCGGACGCCAGGTATCTCCGTTTCCGTCCATGACACCCTTTCCGGTAATGGCAACATTTTCGGCATTGAGAGCAGATATTGGCGACTGACAACGACGTGTTTCCAGTCCTTCGAATGAAGTTTTGATGATAGGGTACTGCGTATGATCGGCAGTAAACAGAATCAGCGCATTTTCCTCCAGATATAAATTGATGTTGCTCTGCAGCACGATAGGACCGGTAAGCCATAATCCGGCAGGTACAATCACCTTTCCTCCACCTTTTTCGGCAACAGCCTTGATGGCCTTATCGAATGCTTCTGTATTGAGAGTAATGCCGTCGGCTACAGCTCCGAATTCTGTGATGGAGCGTGAATAGTCGGGGAATACCGGCAACTGCACCTTGTCCATCTGGAACGGCAGTTCACCGTAAATATTATCTGCACCGTTTGCATTGTCTGCCATAGCACCAACCGGACTGCCCAGTGCGAGGGCCGTGATACCTATGGAGAATGCCCATTGTCTTAAATTGTTCAGTGTAATCATGAGTTATTATATTTATGATATTTATTCTTCTTCCAGTTTCATACTATAAGGTTCCCGATACGTATATTATCCTGATAGCCTGCCAACGTTCTTTCACAGAAGATTGACAGGCAGGATAATAAAGACCTTTTTTTAACCTAATTTCTAACCTTAATAAATATTATGAAAAACCTCTTGCTTATGTCACAAAAGTACGGGGTTTCCCGGAAAACGATGTGAACATTTTGACTGAATAGGTGAAAAAAATGTGCAATTTTATCTTTTTGACTATAAAAAATTGACAAGAAATGTATTATTTCGTCAGGAAGGGGGGAATATTGTTCAATTTTTGCAGATTAATGCCTGAATATGGCGAAGTTACCAGAATTGTTTGTATCTTTGCCCCCAAATTTATAATAAAAAAAGTATGAGTTATAATTTACTGAAAGGAAAAAGAGGTATTGTTTTTGGGGCTCTGAACGAACAGTCTATCGCATGGAAAGTGGCAGAAAAGGCTGTAGAAGAAGGAGCAGTAATTACTTTGTCCAACACTCCGGTAGCAGTGCGCATGGGTGAAGTTTCTGCACTGGCAGAAAAGCTGAACTGTGAAGTGATTCCTGCTGATGCTACATGCGTAGAAGACCTGGAAAACGTTTTCAAGCGTTCGATGGAAGTTTTGGGAGGCAAGATCGACTTTGTACTGCACTCTATCGGTATGTCGCCTAACGTACGCAAGAAACGTACTTACGACAACCTCGACTATGATATGTTGAACAAAACACTGGATATTTCAGCCGTTTCATTCCATAAAATGATTCAGTCGGCCAAGAAACTGGATGCCATCAACGAATACGGTTCTATCGTAGCATTGAGCTATGTAGCTGCACAGCGTACATTCTACGGTTACAACGATATGGCAGACGCTAAGGCTTTGCTGGAATCTATCGCACGTAGCTTCGGTTACATCTACGGACGCGAACACAATGTACGTATCAACACCATCTCACAGTCGCCTACTATGACTACTGCCGGATCGGGTGTGAAAGGTATGGACAAACTGTTCGACTTTGCCAACCGTATGTCGCCTCTGGGCAACGCTTCGGCTGACGAATGTGCAGACTACTGTATCGTAATGTTCTCTGACCTGACACGCAAGGTTACCATGCAGAACCTGTTCCACGATGGAGGTTTCTCAAGCGTAGGTATGAGTCTTCGTGCCATGGCTACTTACGAAAAGGGTCTGGATGAATACAAAGACGAAAACGGACATATCATCTACGGATAAAAATCTGACAGATAGACTGTTTACATGAGAAAATTTATATTCATATTACTGAGCATCGTCGTACTTGTTTCCTGCCATACAGGAGAGCAAGGCGACGATGTTTTGCTTGATAAGGGTATAAAAGTTTTCCGTTACGACCGCCTCCAGTACGAGGCTTCGGCCATGAACAGTTTTTCGGCTCTGCAAAAAATGAGCCTTGACTGTCCGCGTGCCACCAAAATTCTGATTGAGGATGTACTCATGCTGGGCAGTGTGGATGAACCTGCCATCAATGAACGGCTGTGTGCATACTATTCGGATACGATTCTGCTTCGCATCATGCAGGATGCTTCCGAAAAATTCAAGGATATGACTGCCCTCGAAAAGGGCTTTACCAACGGATTCCGATTCCTGAAAGAGGAGATTCCGGCGTTTCCCGTGCCGACGGTGTACTCGCAGATTTCGGCATTGAACCAGTCGGTTGTAGTGGGTGACAGCCTGTTAGGATTCAGCCTCGACAAGTATATGGGTGAGGATTATCCGCTTTATCGTCGTTATTATTACGACTATCAGCGCCGGTCGATGACGCCCGAGCGCATTCTTCCCGATTGTTTTACCTTCTATCTGCTCAGCCTGTACCCTTTCGAATGGCGTCCGGGACACCGTTCGCTGTACGATGTCATCATGCATCAGGGAAAGATACACTGGGTAGTACGCCAGGTACTCGACTATAAGACGAACGGCGATGCGTTGGGATATAGCGAAAAGGAAGAAAACTGGTGCAAGGAGCACGGAAAGGAACTGTGGAAGTGGATGGCGGAGAGAGGTCATCTGAGCAGTACCGACCCGATGCTGATTCGTGCCTATACACATTCTGACCCGAACATGATTCTCAACGGCGAGAAGATACCTCCCGTCATAGGCTTATGGTTGGGTATGCAGCTTACCGAACAATACATGAAGCAGCATCCCGACGTAACTATTGCCACATTGCTGGAACGTACCGATTTCGGCAAGCTGACGTTAGACTGAGCTATAATAAATATAGATTATTGACAAACATGGATACAGCATTATATTTGCTGCCGGTAACTCTTGGCGATACTCCGGTAGAAAAAGTCCTCCCTTCCTATAATAAAGAAATCATTCTTCAGATTCGTCATTTCATTGTAGAAGATGTGCGTTCGGCACGCCGCTTTCTGAAAAAGGTAGACCGCGATATCAATATCGACGAACTGACGTTTTACCCACTGAACAAGCATACTTCGCCCGAAGCTATTTCGGGTTACCTGAAGCCTTTGCAGGAAGGACATTCCATGGGTGTGATTTCGGAAGCCGGCTGTCCTGCCGTAGCCGATCCGGGAGCAGATGTCGTAGCCATCGCACAGCGCAAGAACCTCAAGGTCGTTCCGCTGGTAGGACCGTCGTCTATTATCCTGTCGGTCATGGGATCGGGATTCAACGGGCAGAGTTTTGCCTTTCACGGTTATCTCCCCATCGAACCGGGCGAACGCCAGAAACGGCTGAAGGAGCTGGAACAGCGCGTATACAGCGAGCACCAGACACAGCTTTTCATCGAAACACCTTACCGCAACAACAAGATGCTGGAAGATATTCTGAAGGCTTGTCGTCCGCAAACCAAGGTCTGCGTGGCAGCCAACATTACCTGCGAAGGAGAGTATATCAAGACTAAAACGGTTCAGGAGTGGAAGGGCCATCTGCCCGACCTGACAAAGATTCCGTGTATCTTTCTGATTTATAAATAAGTGGATGTTAGTCGGCACTGCCGAACGTCTGCCACATCTCTGCTGCCATCTGCAAGGCATCCAGTTCCGAAAGCAAAGCCGGATTATATCTCCGTACGGCAGTTTCACTTATTTCGTCGAAGGAAAAGAACCTGCCTTCTGCTATTTTTCTGAGATCATTCTTATCGTTTAACGGAAGGATATACAATGATACGCGTTGCTGGCTGTCGTCATCGCAAGGCGTAGAGGTATATTTTAAGATAAGTCGCGGAGTTATATTATTCGAAGTACAGATTTTTCTGGTTATACGCATGGCGTATTCATCACTCTTTTCGAGCGGTCCTTCAAAAGGACTTTCTACGGCAATATCCCATACGGGAGCATCTTCGTGCAAGTCGTCGGAGCAGTCGTTGCGCTGTCTGAGGTAAATCTTTCCGTCGTGAACGACCGCAATGCGTACCAGACTATAGCGGAAATTTTCCTGAAGTGCCAGATGAATGCCCACCACATTGATTATCAGACAAAGAACGTAGATGATGACCGGGACACCGTATTTCAGGAAGAAAAAGCCATCTTCGGAAAACAGGTGGTCGATATGATCGACAAAGAGCAGAACCGTAAGATGAAGTGCCGAGAGGATTACAATTGTTTTTGCTTCCAGCACGAACGAGAAACAGTTTCTCAGGTGCAGCCGTTCCTGCAATTCCTTGTATATTTCGGGAGCTGTAATGTGAATGAAAGCCACGATGAGCAGCAGCAGTTCCAGAATCGGAGTGATGCTGCCGTACGGAACGAAGGTGTAGCCGGTAAACAGACGCAGCACAAAGCAGGCCCCTATGCCCACACTGCCCAGCAGCAGAAAGAAATTCAGGTTCTTCAAGCGGATGATGCCGTACAGCAGCAGGCTGAGGCAGACAACAAAGCTTATTCCCAAGACGATTGTGTTCTGAAAAAAATGCAAACAAATCAAAGTTGCTATAATGGGCAACAATCCGAGCGATACAATCTTGTTTCTGTATTTAAATATAAGTTTCATCATCTGCCGTGGTCTTTTATAGGTGTAACAAGGTTTTTTCTGAAATTGTTCACTTATAGCGGATGTGTTTTTCAGCATGGTAAGAAGAACGTACCAGCGGACCGCTTTCTACAGTGGCAAATCCTTTCTTTTCTCCGGTTTCCTTGTAACGGGCAAACTGTTCGGGGGTAACGTACTCGTACACGGGATAGTGCTTCCGGCTCGGCTGGAGATACTGTCCGATGGTGAGGATACGGCAGCCGTTTGCCAGCAGGTCGTCCATGGTTTGTTCTACCTCGTCGGGAGTTTCTCCCAGTCCCACCATGATACCCGACTTGGCAGTGATGCCGCTTTCGGCTATCCGGCGGATAACCTCCAGACTCCGGTCGTATGTTGCCACGCTTCTTACCAGCGGACTGATGCGGCGTACGGTTTCCATATTATGAGAAATGATGTCGGGATGAGCATCGGTTACCATGCGGATCAGTTCCTCCCGTCCCTGAAAGTCGGGAATCAGCGTTTCCAGTGTTGTATTCGGATTGAGTTCTTTTATAGCCTTGATTGTAGCTGCCCAGTGAGCAGCCCCCAGATCGGGCAAATCATCACGGTCGACCGAGGTGACAACGGCATGATCCAGCTTCATCAGGCGTACAGACTCGGCAACCTGTACTGGTTCCTGCGCGTCGAGCGGAAGCGGTTTTCCGCTAAGTGTATTGCAGAATTTGCACGAACGGGTACAGATGGCACCGCCTATCATAAAGGTAGCCGTTCCTTTTCCCCAGCATTCTCCCAAGTTCGGGCAGCGTCCACTGCTGCATATCGTATGCAGTTTATGCGTGTCGACAATGCGTTTTGTATCGGTATAGCGGGCATTGGTACCGATGGATATTTTCAGCCATTCGGGTTTCTTTACGTGTTCCATAGTATCGGGTATAAAAATGAAGAATGAGGAATTAAAAGACTCCGTCCTGTATCGGCGGAACATATTTAATTCCTCATCATTCACAATATGATATAAGTATTTATTTCAGCTTTTCGATGAAGAAATCAGCCACACGGTTCATCAAGTGATTGCGGGTATTTCCGCCAAAGATGCTGTGGTTGCGGTTGGTGTATACCTGCATATCGAACTGGATGCCTGCCTGAACCAGTGCTTCACTGTATTCGGCGCAGTTCTGGTAGTGAACATTGTCGTCGGCAGTACCATGTATCAGCAGCAGGTCGCCATGCAGTTTCGGAGCACGGAGGATAGCCGAACCAGCATTGTAACCGTCGCCGTTTTCCTTCGGGGTACGCATGAAGCGTTCAGTATATACTGTATCGTAGAAGCGCCAGTCGCTTGGAGCTGCAATCGCCACACCCGCCTTGAATACAGGTGTGCCTTCACTCATCGACATCAGTGTGTTGTAGCCTCCATAACTCCATCCCCAGATGCCGATGCGGTTGCCGTCGATGTACGGCAGCGAAGCCAGATACTTGGCAGCTTCCACCTGGTCGTGCGATTCCTTTACGCCCAGGAAGCAGTATGTACATTTCTCAAATTCGGCACCACGTCCGCCCGTGCCACGTCCGTCCACGCAGACCATGACATAACCTTTGTCGCACATGTATGCTTCAAACATACCTCCGTCGCTGAAACTTCCGATGTTCCATGCATCGAGAACCTGCTGTGAGCCCGGTCCGCTGTACTGGTGCATGATGACCGGATATTTCTTGCTTGCATCGAAGTTGGCAGGCTTCATCATCCAGCCGTTCAGTTCCACACCCTCGGTCGTACGGAAAGTAAAGAATTCCTTCTTCGGCATGTTCAGCGTAGCAACTTCAGCTTTCAGTTTTGCGTTGTCCATCAGCGTAGCCAGTTCCTTACCCTTGTTGTTGTTGATGGTAATCAGTGTCGGGGTATTGATGTTGGAGAACTTGTTGATGTAGTATGTCAGGTCGCTGTTGAAGATAGCCGAGTTGGAACCTGTGCGGGTAGACAGTTTGGTAGTCTTTCCTTTTGCGTCGGTCTTGTAGACAGCCGTACGCAGCGGACTCTCCTGATTGCTGGTATAGTAGAACGTATTGGTCTGCTTGTCCCAGCCCAAGAAATCCTTCACTTCGAACTTGCCTTTCGTAATCTGTTTCACCAGATTGCCGGCTATGGTATACAGATACAAGTGGTTATATCCGTCACGTTCGCTCATCATCACGATATGTTCCGGATAGAATACGATATCGGAGTAAGCCTGTTCCTTGATATACTGTTCGGCTTCGTCGCGGATGGCGAGCTTGCACAGCGCACTTCTCGGATTGGCCATGTAGATGTCAAAACGGTTCTGATGGCGGTTCAGTGTCATGATGGCAAGTTTTTCAGGGTCGGACGTAAACTTGATGCGCGGGATATATCCGTCGGAATCCAGCGGCAGATCCATCTTGCGGGTAACGTGACTCTTGATGTCGTACGTGTGTACGGTAACCTTCGAGTTGACTTCTCCTGCCTTCGGGTACTTATATTCGTACGCTCCCGGATAAGTGGCATACTGGCTCTTTTCGGGCGCCATACCCTTGTACCACGGGAAGCTGTACATCGGCACCTGACTCTCGTCGAAGCGGATATACGCAATCATCTTGCTGTCGGCACTGAAGTCGAACGCACGGTTGAAAGAAAACTCTTCCTCGTACACCCAGTCGGGAATACCGTTCAGCACCTTATTATATTCACCATCCTTGGTGACCTGCGATTCACTGTTGCCAAACAGCAGCTTGACCAGAAAAATATTGTTGTTGCGGACGAAAGCTACCTGAAATCCGTCGGGCGAGAAAAGCGGCACCTGCTGCGGTCCGTTTTTCGAAAGCGGTTCCATCTTGTTGTTTCTTACATTAAAGATGTAATATTCGGCAGTAAACGAATGGCGGTAGATAGGTTTTGTTGCCGTCTGGATCAGAATCAGCTTCTCATCGGGCGACATGATGTAGTCGTCGAACGTCTTGACTGGACAATCTCTTGCCGTGGCTACGTCGAACACCGTTCCAACCTCTTTACCCGTCTTGAACGAGTATTTCACGATACGCTTCTTGTCAGCACTTATTTGCGTATAAAACTCACCGTCCAGCATCGGCTTGATGCCGTAGATGTTTTGTGCACGATAGGTACCTTGTGCCACATCCTGCAGGCTGACCTTGCGCTGTGCCTGCACTCCGATGACGAAAGCCAGCAGGCAGAATAATGCAATCAGTTTTTTCATTGTGTAGATATGCTTGTTTTTATTATCAGTCATGCTTACCAGAGCAAAGGTATAAAAAAATGTAATCTCCGTTTCTTGCCTTGCGTTGAAAAATACCGATTGCAGCGGTTTTCATGTTCTCTTCACACTTTTTAATAGGAAGAGCCGGAAAATGAGACCGATAATATGGTCTGTATCGGAAGCTTTATCGTTTATACTGAACTCTTTGTGCAAAAAATATAATTATTTGTACAAAATTTCTGAAAACAAAAAGAGGTTTGCTTTGTTATATATGCATGTTTATAACTATTTATTGAAGTAAATAGTCGTGTATTTGAATTTTTATGCAATTATTATTAATGAAGAAAAAGAGAGAATTTCGTTTTTTTGATATGCAGTTTGTTATTGTATGTATTGATAAGGCTTCGAAAAAAGAGAGTTTAATTTTATGAGGGGGTATTCTTTGAGAGCAGAAGATACAGCAATTCAGATAGAGAAAACATTTTTTTTGATTCGGGTGTCTGTGTGTCAGGTAATACAAATTTTTATGACAAAATTGTTTGTCTGGATTGGTATATTGATTACTTTCCTGACATTGCCTTTGCAAGCCCGGGTGACTTCCGACTCTGTAAACCTGAGTAAGGGAACTGTCATTCTATCTCATCCCGTGTCTGAAAAACGGGCGTTTGCTGCTTCTTTGGAAGAAGATATTTTTAACCGCCGTTTCACTCCTTGGTCTGTCAAGACAAACCTGCTGTATGATGCCTTGCTGACACCCTCGCTCGAAATAGAGTATCGCATCAGCAAGCATTGGTCTGTTGGGCTGGAAGGAGCTTTGGCAAGCTGGAGCAACGCAGGTCGCCACAAATATTATCACCTTGCCTTTATCAGTCCAGAGGCGCGTTATTGGTTTCAGGCTCCGGAACGCCGGAAAGGACATTACGTCGGTTTGTTTGCAGGTGGTGGCTGGTACGATTTGCAGAACGGAGGGCGCGGTTACAGAGGCGAAGGTAAGTTTGCCGGAGTAAGCTACGGCTACCAGTTTCCGGTAGGCAACTATTTTTCGTTCGAGGCTGGCGTTGGCATAGGATATCTGAATACCACTTACGACGAATATCTGCCGGTGGATAAAGATTATGTCTATCAGCAGACCAGCAAGATTAATTACATCGGCCCGTTGAAGTTGAAATTCGCATGGGTATGGCACATCGGACGATGCTTTGAAAAGAAGGGAGGTAACGCATGAGAACCGCGACGATGATGTATTGTGTCGTCGCCCTGCTTCTGGTAGTATGTACCGGTTGCCGGAAAGACTTGTGCTATCATCACGATGACCATAGTTTGACGGTAAAGCTATACGCAGTATCCACTTGGACGCAAGATTGGGAGCGTACATACGGTTATAACTGGAAAGAGTCGTGGCTCGATGAATTTCGTTATACCTACGATGCCCTCCGTCCCGATAAAGCCGGAGGTATTAAAGCCATAGCGTATGGCAGCGATGACTATTACGGAGAATTGAATCTTCCTGCCGAAGGAGGAAAGTTGCCAGTGCGTGAGGGAAAACATGCCGTTTTGCTGTATAATAACGATACGGAATACATCGTATTCGACGGGCTGTCGGCTTCCACATCGGCAATGGCTACTACACGTACACTTTCTCGTGCCAGTCTGGGAGCGTTGCATAAAGGTGAACGTACTATCAATCAGCCCGACCAGCTCTATGCGTATTACATGGAGGAATGTACCGGCGAAAAGACACTCGAGAAAGTGGAACTTCCTGTGACAATGCATCCGCTGACTTATACCTATCTGATACGGTATAAATTTTCGAAGGGATTGAAATACGTGGCACTTACCCGTGGAGCACTGGCTGGTATGGCGGAAAAAGTTTATTTGAACGACGGACGTACAGGAAGTGAAACGGCTACTATCCTTTTCGATTGCAGTCAGACTGATTTCGGGGCGGATGTGTGCATGAAGTGTTTCGGTGTACCGAACTATCCGGGCGACCATTACACGCGTGCCGATGGTACTCCGGCGTACTATACGCTTAACCTTGAAGTCCGACTGAATAACGGAAAGGTTCTGAATTATGAGTTTGACGTGACCGACCAGGTGAATGCTCAGCCTCGTGGCGGTGTCATTACGGTAGACGGAATCGAAGTAGACGATGAGGACGGCATGGCAGGTTCCGGCGGATTCGACGTCACGGTAGATGGATGGGGAGATTATATGGATATACCTCTGCCGTTAGGGTAACGGTCGGATAGTTTATTGAATAGCAATAGAACAGTAATATATTTTTTAATTTAAACATTTAATTTTTTTAAGATGAGAAAAAGTTTATTTTTATTGGGGGTAACTGTAGTAACGTTGTCGAGCTGTACACAGAATGAGGTGCTTGAAGTGGCAGGCAGTAACAAAGCTATCGGGTTTGATGCTTTTGTAAATAAAAGTGTAAGAGCGGATATCACAACAGAAAACATCAATCATTTTAAGGTATTTGGTGGATACAACGGCAATTATACAAATGTATTTAATGATGAAAAGGTGAGCGGCAGCAAAGGTTCCTGGACTTACGATAATACCCAGTATTGGACGAACGGAAAGACTTATACTTTCCAAGCGTATGCACCGGAAGGAGCTACGGCTTCGGCGACAGCAAACGGTGTGAACTTTACAAACTTTGTTGCCGACGGAGCAACTGACCTTTTGGTATCTGCTGTAAAAACGGTATCGGAAGTCAATACTTCATCGGAACCGGAAACTGTCCAGTTTTCTTTCCGTCATGTGCTGTCTAAAATAAAGTTCACATTCTCTACTACGCTGAATAATGTGAATATTGCTATCTCCGACTTAAAGATCAATCAGGTGCCCGATACGGGTAATTATACCAACAGCGGTTCTACCGGATCGTGGGGTTCTCCGAGCGGTACGAAAGATTATGATCTGACGGTTGCGGAAGAGGTAACCAAGAGCGATGCAAAATCGAGTACAGAAGTGATTGTGATGCCTCAAACATTTTCAGTAGGGCTGTCGGTTTCATTTAAAGTAACAGTTACCGGTGGATTATCGCTGACAGCCGATCATACCGTGACACTGCCTACTACAGCATGGGAAGAAGGTAAATGTTACAATTACAAGGCTGAGCTGACTCCCGAGAATATCGATCCGCTGAACCCGTTGAAGCCTGTTCAGTTTGGCGATCCCAGTGTAAGTGGTTGGGAGCCGTTTACAGATGATGAGGTTACCGTTGCTCAACCCTAATCTGTCAAATGATTCAGATAAATAATAAACGATAAATAAAAGCGTGCAACTCGTTGAGCTGCACGCTTTTTGTGTGTATGGGGCTATCGTCTGAACCTCTCAGACCATTTCGATTATGCTGGCTTTGAAGGATCGGCAAGTCATCTTAATGCTTTGTGTAGCTTCTCAGAATAAACGTTTAATGTAATATGGCAAATTCATTTTTTAGTTATAAACTTTCTTATAACTTTGTCCCTGCGTAAAAACGACAGGAGTTTGTATGAGAAACACTTTATATTTGATTATATCGTATATACTGCTTGGCTTTTTTCCGGCGGCTGCACAGGGACTTATCAATGTGAAGCACTATTCGGTAAAGGACGGTATGTCGCAGAATACAGTGCAGAGTATCTTGCAGGATGAGAAGGGGTATCTGTGGATGGCAACGTGGAACGGACTGGAAAAGTTTGACGGATATACATTTAAGAACTATAAGTCGTATCCAACGGACAGAGTCAAGTTGCAATACAACCGTCTGGTAAATCTGGTTCTTGCAGGAAATGAAATGCTGGTTTGCCAGAGTTACGACCGGCGAATATACTTGTTTGATACCCGTAAAGAATGTTTTGAGGATGTCTTCGCCTATCATCCCGACGTAAAGCTGTGTACTGCGGCATCGGATATTTTTGCCTTGTCGAACGGTACGCTGTGGGTTACGAGCGATAACGGAGATCTGTGGCGGATAGATTGTTATAGATATAAGGAAAAAGGTGGACTCGTTTATTTTCCGGTTGCTTCATCTTCACGCCGTACAGTCTATAAGGTAGCACTTGATGCACAGAAAAGAGAGTGGGTACTGACGGATAAGGGATACTTTGTTTATGGCAATAAATCTCTGAAAGGAGATGAGGTTTACCGTTATGCTGCAAGTGCCGGAAAGAGTTTCTTTATAGCCGGTACGTCCGGCAGACTCATGGAGTATGTAGACGGAAGTGGGCTTCGTCCTGTTGTCCTGCCTGATGAGGCGGAAAGTATCTGTCAGCTCTTTCCGCTTGCCGACGGACGGCTGGGAGTAGTCTGCAAGCGGGGATTGGTTATGTACGATCCACAGAAAAAGCAGGTTACACATTTTATACTTGGCAAAGGACAGGAAGACTTTCAGCCTTCTTGTATTTTTCAGGATTCCAAAGGAAATATCTGGATGCAGAATGGCCGGGAACATATCGTCAGGATAGATAAAAAAGGTATGCAGGCTGCATTTCTCGATTACCCTCGTCGCCGGGATGGAGAACTGGGATTCAGTTTTATTCACGAAGATGAATACGGACATATCTGGGCTTTTCCGACTGATGGCTTTTTCTGTTATTATAATCCGAAGCAAAATAAGTTTCAGCAGAGCTATGTGCTGACGGAAGCTGCCAGAAGTATGTATGAAGGGATTAACCGTGGTTTTTATGTAGATAATCATAAGAATGTGTGGCTGGCACAGGGAGGAGGCGTAGACCGGATTACTTTCCCAAATACAAATTTTGAATATATTGGAGCGTCCAGTACGGAAGTTAGAGGACTTTATATCGATTCACACGAACGGGTATGGATGGCAAGGAAAGACGGAATAGTGGAAGTTTACGACAAGTATCTTGACTATTGCGGCAATCTGGACAGTAAAGGGCGAATTGTAAAAGACCGCTCGGTTGTGTTTGGAGCCAATGTCTATGCTTTCTTTGAAGATAACCGGGGAAACTTCTGGATAGGGAGTCGCGGACACGGCTTGTTTGTGGGAAAGCCTGCCGCTGGAGGATATGCACTGAAACAGTATCGGGTAGAGCAGAATAATCCGGACGGGATAAATAGTAATGCTGTGTACTCGATAGCGCAGGATCGATTCGGGCATATCTGGGTAGGAACCTATGGAGGTGGATTGAATCTTGCCACAGGCAGTCCGGACGACTTGCATTTTATGAATGTAGCCAACAGGCTGAAGAAAAATTATCCGCAGGGTAAATGCATGCGTGTGCGCAGCATTTGTCCGCTTTCGAATGATGTTACGCTGGTAGGTACAACCGACGGACTGATTTCATTCTCTTCACGGTTCAGCAACCCCGAGGATATTTGCTTTTATCTGAACTATTGTGAGGCAAACCGTGAAAACAGCCTGAGTGATAATGATGTGATGCATGTAATGGAAACATCGGCCGGGGAAGTGTATATCACTACGTGCAGCGGAGGTATCAGTCGGGTGCCGCTCGACGGGCTTCTGTCGGATAAGATTGATTTTTTCCATTATAACAAGATAAACGGTCTTCCTTCGGACATTGCCTTTGCCATGGTGGAAGATAATAAAAAGAGGTTATGGATTACCTTCGAGAACATTATTTGTAAGTTTTCTCCGGCACATCCTGATTTCGAGGTGTATAATCACTTTAATGTCAATTCAAACCTTATTCTGTCTGAAGCTCCTCCGGTGGTGGACCGTTCGGGCAATATGTATGTGGGATGCAATGAAGGAGCTTTGCGTATCAACCTGAATGAATTGAAGAAGAGTACATATGTACCGAATATTGCATTTACCGGATTGAGCGTACAACGTCGTGGAGGGATTTCTGTCATCAATTCACTGATGAATGATTCGATAACACTGGAGGCTGACGAACGGAATATTACCGTTTCCTTTGCTGCGCTCGATTTCACGAAACCGTCTTATCTGGAGTATGCTTATCGTATAAAAAATTTAGGCAGCGACTGGATTTATATCGGCAAGAATCATTCGGTCAGTCTGGTAAACTTGTCGGCAGGCGATTTTGACCTGGAAGTGAAGTCCAGTAACAGTGACGGTGTATGGACGGACAATGTGAGTGTGCTGCATATTCATGTTGAACCTACGTTTTGGGAAACCGGATGGGCGTGGGTGATTTATATTGCTTCTTTCCTGTTGGCTCTGGCTGTGGTATCGGGCATTATCGTCTACATTTGGGGGTTGCGGAAGAAGATTGGATTCGAAAAGCAGCTTACTCAAATGAAATTACGTTTCTTTACCGATATATCGCATGAGCTTCGTACGCCGCTTACGCTGATTGAAGGACCGATTGAGGAGGTTATAGAACGGGAAAAACTTTCGGAGGAAGGTAAAGAGAATATGCAGGTTGCCAAACGAAATACGGAACGTATGTTGCAGCTTATCAATCAGTTGCTCGATTTCCGCAAAATACAGAATAATAAAATGAAACTGTATATCGAGCAGGTGGATATCGTTGCTCTGGCACGGAAGATATACGAAAACTTTACAGCCATGGCTCATCAGTCGGAAATTGATTTCAGCTTTGTGGCTCCACAGGAGGAAGTGAAGGTATATACGGATGTGGATAAGTTTGAGAAAATTGTATTCAATTTGCTTTCGAATGCATTCAAGTATACGCCTAAAGGAAAGTCTATTTCACTTACTGTAGCGTTGCTGCCCGACTATGTACAGATACGGGTGAAAGACGAAGGGAAAGGTATAGATATTGGTAAGCTGAGCAAGCTGTTCGACCGTTTCGAGACCTTCGGCAGCGAACGTTCGTCGGTATCAACGGGTATCGGGCTTTCACTGGTCCGCAATCTGGTGGATATCATGCACGGAAAAATAGAGGTGGATACTGCATTGGGGCAGGGAAGTACGTTTAGTGTCTGCTTCCCCTTGAATGCAGAGGTTTATCACCGCGACCAGAATGTAGAATTTATTTTGGACGATGGAACGCGTAACGTACAGTCTGAAACGGAAGGTGAGGAAGAAGGTGAAGCACAGAAAGATATTACGGTGCTGGTTGTGGAAGACAATGAGGAGTTGAGGCGTTTTGTGGTGCATATCCTGCAAAGGGAATATCGGGTACTGGAAGCGCCCAACGGTCGTGCCGGACTGGAAAAGATTATGGCAGAAATGCCGGATATCGTGGTCAGTGACGTTATGATGCCTGAAATGGATGGTATCGAACTGCTGAATGCTGTAAAAAATAACCATGATATTTGTCATATTCCGGTTATTATTTTGTCGGCAAAGGCTTCGCTTGAAGATCGTATCAAGGGGCTGGAATATGGTGCCGACGGGTATATTACCAAACCGTTCAGTGCTGCGTATCTTTGTGCACGGATTAAGTCTGTATTGCAGCAGCGCACCCGCTTGAAGGATTTTCTGCTTTCAGGTAATACTCCGGCAGGTATGGAGGAAGCAGAAGCAGGCAAGAAGCCGGAATGTAAGCTGGAAGACTTGTCGCCGTCGTTGCCACAGATTACCCGTTTCGATGAGGAGTTTATTAAGAACATCATACAGCGTGTAGAGGAGAACCTGAACAATCCTGATTTCAAGATAGAAGATCTTGCCGATTCGATGGGTATGGGGCGTTCTATGTTTTACCGGAAGATAAAGTCGATACTGGGGGTTTCTCCCATCGATTTTGTGAAAGACATGCGTGTGAAACGTTCGGTACAGTTGCTCGACTCGGGACAATATGCAGTATCGGAAGTTGCGTACATGTGTGGATTTTCCTCTCCTCAGTATTTTAGTCGTGTTTTTAAGGCTGCCATGGGCTGTACGCCTTCCGAATATAAAGAGAAAAATACGGAAAAATAAAAAAGAAGTATCTCTTGTTCTTGGGTTGACAAGTTTATGGGATTACAAGGCAGTTGCAGTTTTGGTTTAATTTGCATAGTCTGGTGCAGGATATCGTAAAGGAACAGCAGAAATAATAACTTGCCTGAAGATTGTGCATTACGCCATTGGCTGTAGGGTGATGGGACACTTTACTGCCGATGGCGTTTGAGTGTATTATTTGTTCCAATTGGCCTATTGCCTAAATAGTGCACGTTGTTTACTAAAATAGTGCACGTCATTCTTGTTTGCTTCTCTTACTTTTGTCGTGTGAAAACACAATAATAAATCGTATGACTATGAAATTTACGCTTGCTTCATTAGGTTTGCTGCTCGCTTTTTCGGCAGGGCAGGCCGCTGACTGGACTGCTACAGAAGGTAAACTGCCGGCTTTTCCGGGAGCTGAAGGATTTGGCAGATATACTGTAGGAGGAAGAGGTGGAAAGGTTTATCATGTAACGACTCTTCAAGATGGAGAGCAGGAAGGAACTTTGCGTTATGCTGTCAACCAGGAAGGGGCACGTACTGTGGTTTTCGATGTGGCAGGTACTATTTTTCTGAACAGCCCGCTGAGAATCAAACAAGATAGTCTGACTCTTGCCGGACAGACGGCTCCGGGGCAAGGAATCTGTATTGCACGTTATCCGATAACCGTAAAGGCTAATCATGTAATTATGCGTTATTTGCGTTTGAGAGTAGGAAACGAAGTCAAAGGAGAGCCGGACGGACTTGGAGGTACGGACCAGAAAAATATTATCATAGACCATTGCTCCATCAGTTGGTCGGTAGATGAAACCTGCTCTATATATGGCAATGAGAATACAACTGTTCAGTGGTGTATCATATCCGAGAGCCTGAATCATGGAGGGCATGTCAAAGGTGCACACGGATATGGAGGAATAGTGGGAGGCGACCATGCTTCGTTTCATCATAATCTGATGGCACATCATGTCAGTCGCGTTCCTCGTCTGGGACCTCGTCCGGGAACTCAGACCCGGGAGTATGTGGATGTGCGTAATAATGTATATTATAACTGGGCCGGGAACGGATGTTACGGGGCTGAAGGCATGAAGGTGAATATTGTGAACAATTATTATAAGCCCGGTCCTGCTACTCCTCATAATAAAGTACGATACCGGATTGTTGCGGCAGGAGTACGTTCGGAGAAATATTGCCATAACAGTAAAGGTGAACCCAACAGATGGCATCCGATGCTGCATGTATGGGGAAAGTTTTATGTAGATGGCAATGTGGTGGAAGGATGTCCTGAAGTTACGGCAGACAACTGGACGAAAGGGGTATACGAACAGCTTGATACGGCAAGTGCCGATGGGTACTTTTCTGCTGTTACACGTGATACGATCCGCCTGAAAACTCCCTTGGAAACGGGATTGGTTACTACGCATACAGCTCTTGAAGCCTATGATAAGGTTCTGGCTTCTGCTGGTTGTTCCAAATGGAGGGATAAGATAGACGAACGGATTGTAAATGAAACACGTAGTGGAACGGCTGCTTATTCCGGTAGTATAGGTAAGAATGCCGATCGCATGCCAGGCATCATAGACACACCGAAAGATGTCATGCTGCAAGGGGAAGACTCTCCATGGGTGAAACTCTCGGATGGTGGGGTAAAGCCTGAAGAACGTCTGGATACGGACGGGGACGGTATGCCTGATATCTGGGAGAAAAAGCATGGACTGAATCCGTATGATTCGGCTGATGGAGTGGAAGTAGCATTGAGCAGCGAGGGGTATACTAATCTGGAAGTATATTTGAATGAAGGACTGAAATGATAATAAATGAAACCAAAGTTATGAATAACAATCTGAAATAATGAGCATTTTCTGTCTCCAGAAACAACAGCCGGAATATAGATGAAAATTAGTAAATTAAATCAACGCAATACACAAATCAATATAAAGCCAATTGTTACTCGTGAAGAGGCAGACCAATATAGTTATGAAAATATAATAGGCGACAGTAAATGCTCTCTGAAAGTGTGTATGGTATAATGTTTATAGACACTTTCCTTCCAGTTTCAGCAGGCTTATCTTGCGGGAAAGTCCTCCGGCATAGCCTGTCAGACTTCCGTTACTGCCTACTACGCGGTGGCAAGGGATAAGGATGCTTATGGGGTTATGACCTACGGCTCCTCCTATAGCCTGTGCCGACATGCTTTTGCAATTTCGCTGCCGGGCTATTTCCTGAGCAATTTCTTTATAGGTAATGATTTCGCCATAGGGAATTTGTTGCAGGATATGCCACACCGCCAGGCGGAACGGAGTGTCATGAAGTTCCAGATCGGGCATGAAGTCTGGCTTTTTTCCTGAAAAGTAAGTGTTCAGCCAGCTGGCTGTCTGACGGAAAATGGGAAAATCTCTTTCTTCGTGTTCCGCTTCTAATGTACGGGCAAAATACTTTTGTCCTTCGAACCACAATCCGGTAAGGCATGTACCGTTACTGGCAAGGATGATTTTTCCCAATGGAGAATCGTATGGATAAGTATATTGCATGTGTGTAAATGTATTAAGATAAGAAAAAAGGCAACCTGACGCCCGGCAATAATTCTGTCCGGGCATGCAGGCCGCCTTATTTCTTTTGTATCTGTCCGTGAAAAAACTTATCCGATGTTTTTTACTTTAATCAGATATTCAGCAATCTGTACGGCATTCAGTGCAGCTCCCTTCTTAATCTGGTCGCCTACAATCCAGAATGTCAGACCGTTTTCGTCTGTCAAGTCCTTACGGATACGTCCTACATATACAGGATCTTTTCCGGCGAGGAACAACGGCATCGGGTATTCCTTCTTTTCAGGGTTATCCATCAGCACCAGTCCTTCTCCTTCGGCAAACGCCTTGCGTGCTTCTTCTACAGAAACCGGACGTTCTGTTTCAATCCAGATGCTTTCTGAGTGTGAGCGGAGTGCAGGTACACGTACGCAAGTTGCACTGACCTTCACGTCGGAGTGCATGATCTTACGTGTTTCGTTATACATTTTCATTTCCTCTTTGGTATAACCATTGTCGGTAAATACGTCAATTTGAGGAATCAGGTTAAATGCAAGCTGGTAAGCAAATTTTTCGACGGTTACAGGCTCTCCGGCAAGTACCTGACGATACTGTTCGTATAATTCATCCATTGCAGCTGCACCAGCACCACTGGCAGCCTGGTAAGTAGAAACATGTACGCGCTTGATGTGCGACAGTTTTTCGATAGCTTTCAGTGCCACTACCATCTGTATCGTTGTACAGTTCGGGTTGGCGATGATACCACGTGGACGGTTCAATGCGTCTTCGGGATTTACTTCGGGTACGACCAAAGGAATGTCTGCATCCATACGGAACGCACTTGAATTGTCTATCATTACAGCACCGTATTTGGTGATTGTTTCGGCAAATTCTTTCGATGTGCCTGCTCCCGCAGAAGTAAAGGCAATGTCGACACCTTTGAAGTCGTCATTGTGTTGCAGCAGTTTCACTTCGATTTCTTTTCCGCGGAACGTGTACTTTCGTCCTGCACTGCGTGAAGAACCAAATAACAACAATTCGTCTATCGGAAAATTTCTCTCATCAAGCACACGCAGGAACTCTTGTCCTACTGCTCCGCTTGCACCAACAATAGCTACTTTCATCTCTTACAATCTTCTTAAACTGTTAATAATTACATTTTTCTTATTTTGCAGACGCTTTTCTCTTCGCTTTGTCAAAAAAAACAATAATTTCTAAACGCTGTGTTTTGTCTGCTAATATTTACGATTGCAAAAATAAAACATTCTGAATTATTAATACGGAAAATAGGAAGTTTTTTTGTATTTTTGTTTCTAAAATGAAATAGTAATACCTATTTATGAAAGAAGTGCTCGATTTTGTAAACTTTGATTTTCATCTTCCTGTCACCGACCCTACGTGGATTTTCTTTTTGGTGCTGGTCATTATATTGTTCGCCCCCATTGTGTTGGAGCGGTTGCGTATTCCTCATATTATCGGTATGATACTGGCGGGAGTTGTCATTGGCGAACATGGATTTAACATACTGGCACGCGACAGCAGTTTTGAATTGTTTGGTAAGGTAGGACTTTATTATATCATGTTTCTTGCCGGACTTGAAATGAACATGGAGGACTTTAAGAGCATCCGTGTAAAAGCTACCGTACTGGGGTTGCTTGCGTTTATTTTTCCGCTGGGAATAGGTATATGGACCAATTTGCATCTGCTGGATTACAGTTTGATTACTTCGGTTCTGCTTGCCAGCATGTATGCTTCGCATACGCTGATTGCTTACCCTATCGTGATTCGCTACGGCATCAACCGGCAGCGGGCTGTAAGTATTGCCGTGGGAGGTACTGCGGTGACCGATACGCTGACACTGCTCGTCTTGGCTGTGATTGGAGGTATGTATAAGGGGGAAACCTCTGATATGTTCTGGATCTGGCTGGTACTGAAGGTGGTGGTGCTGAGTGTGGTCATCATGTATGCGTTTCCACGTATCGGAAGATGGTTCTTCCGCCGTTACAGCGATAATGTAGTGCAGTATATTTTTGTGATGGCAATGGTGTTCCTTGGTGCAGGACTGATGGAGTTTGTGGGTATGGAAGGTATCTTGGGAGCTTTCCTTGCCGGACTGGTACTGAACAGGCTGATTCCGCATGTTTCGCCGCTGATGAGTCATCTGGAGTTTGTAGGCAACGCGTTGTTTATTCCTTACTTCCTGATCGGGGTGGGGATGCTGATTGACGTAAACGTACTGTTTGGGCATATTGATTCCATTAAGGTAGCTGTAGTGATGATTATCGTGGCTTTGCTGGGTAAATGGATTGCTTCGTGGCTCACACAGAAAATTTATAAAATGCGGGCGCTGGAACGGGAACTGATGTTCGGATTGAGCAATGCTCAGGCAGCAGCTACACTGGCTGCCGTTCTGGTCGGTTATAATATTATTTTACCAAACGGTGAACGTCTGCTAAACGAGGATGTGTTGAACGGAACCATTTTACTGATTCTGGTGACTTGTGTAGTCAGTTCTTTCATTACCGAGCATGCAGCCAAGCGTATAGCTATGGATGATGCCGCCGTGGATGATGAAAAGGCTCAGGAAAAGGAGCTGTTCCTTATTCCGGTAGCGAATCCTGAAACGCTGGAGAGCCTGATGAGTCTGGCAATGGTGGTGCGTGACGAGAAACAGCCTGATAATTTGGTCGCTCTGAGTGTGGTGAATGACAGTAATGATTCGGTCAGACAGGAAATGCGCGGCAAGCGTAATCTGGAACGTGCGGCACAGATTACCGCTGCTACCAATGTACGTTTGAAAACTGTATCGCGTTTCGACTTGAATATTACGACGGGTATCTTGCACACGGCAAAGGAATATGGTGCAACGAATATCATCGTCGGTTTGCACTGCAAGATGAGCATTGTGGATTCTTTCTTCGGAAAGCTGACCGAAAACTTGTTGAAAAATACATACTTGCAGGTAATGGTTGCTCGTTTCCTGATGCCGGTCAATACGTTGAGACGTATTATCGTGGCAGTTCCTCCCAAGGCTGAATTTGAACATGGATTTGTGAAATGGATTTCTCATATGTGCCGTATGAGCAGTCAACTGGGGTGCCGGGTACATTTCTATGCACATCCTCAGACGCTCGGATATATCCGGGGCTATATACAGAAAAAGCATAAAGATACGCGGGCTGCTTATTCGGAACTGGAGAATTGGGATGACTTGCTTATTCTGACCGGACAGGTGAATTACGATCATTTGCTGGTTATCATCAGTGCACGTCGTGGGTCTATTTCGTACGACTCGGCATTCGAACGTTTGCCGATGCAGATATCGAAATATTTTAATAATAACAGTATCATGTTGCTTTATCCGGAACAGAAGGGTGACCCGACGGAAACACTGTCGTTCTCCGATCCACGTGGATGGGCTGAAACGCAGTATTATGATAAGGTGGGCAACTGGTTTTATAAATGGTTTAAGAAAAATTCATGAGTGAAAACAGTAAGGCCTGGCAGCAGCGTACGGAACTGTTGCTGGGAGGCGATAAAATGGAACGTTTGCGGAAAGCGCATGTATTGGTCGTGGGACTGGGAGGCGTGGGGGCTTATGCCGCCGAAATGATTTGCCGTGCCGGAGTAGGTCGCATGACAATTGTGGATGCCGATACGGTACAGCCCAGCAACATCAACCGTCAGCTTCCGGCTACTCATTCGGCGTTGGGGAAGAAAAAGGCTGAGGTGCTGGCACAACGTTTCCTCGATATAAATCCGGAACTTCAGTTGACGGTACTGCCGGTTTACCTGAAGGATGAGGCTATCCCTGAGTTGCTGGACAGTGCGAAGTTCGATTTTATTGTCGATGCCATCGATACGGTAGCTCCTAAGTGCTACCTGATTTACCATGCCTTGCAGCGCGGTATCAAGATTGTGAGCAGCATGGGGGCAGGTGCCAAGCGTGATATTACCCAGATACGTTTTGCCGATTTATGGGAAACCTATCACTGCGGGCTGAGTAAGGCAGTACGCAAGCGTTTGCAGAAAATGGGAATGAAACGTAAGTTGCCCGTGGTGTTCAGTACCGAGCAGGCTGATCCGAATGCCGTGATTCTGGTAGATAATGAACAAAACAAAAAATCTACTGCCGGTACGGTGAGCTACATGCCTGCTGTGTTTGGCTGCTACCTGGCGGAATATGTAATACGTAAATTGTAGGACTATGATTCAGTTGGAAGGAATAACCAAGAGTTTCGGTTCGCTGCATGTACTGAAGGGAATCGACCTGACTATAAATAAAGGAGAAGTGGTGAGTATCGTAGGTCCCAGCGGAGCCGGAAAAACGACCTTGCTGCAAATTATGGGTACGCTCGATAAGCCTGATAGCGGAAGGATTATATTGAATGGTACAGAGGTCAACCGGTTGAAGGAGAAGGAACTTTCTGCTTTCAGAAATAAAGAAATCGGATTTGTGTTTCAGTTTCATCAGCTTCTGCCGGAGTTTACGGCACTGGAGAATGTAATGATACCTGCGCTGATTCAGGGTGTATCGGCTTCTGAAGCGAAGAAAAAGGCTACTGAGATGCTCGACTTTCTCGGACTGTCGGAACGTGCTTCTCATAAGCCGGCGGAACTTTCGGGCGGTGAGAAGCAGCGTGTGGCAGTAGCTCGGGCATTGATAAACCATCCTGCGGTGGTACTTGCCGATGAACCGTCGGGCAGTCTGGATACACAGAATAAAATAGAACTGCACCGCCTGTTCTTCGATTTGCGCGATAAGCTGGGACAGACTTTTGTCATTGTTACCCATGATGAAGAACTGGCGGCGCAGACTGACCGTACCATTCACATGATAGACGGTATGATAAAATAAGGAGTATCAGAACGACAGGTGAACCACTTCCGGATTATGGTCGGAAAGAAAATCGCCTGCCTGTTTGGCTTCCTGCGGAATGTAGCTGTCTTGAACTTTTATTTGTGGAGTGACAAAGATAAAATCAATCTTTTCGCAGGAGTCAGCAGGGATACGCCCGAAATCGTGGAAGGTGTAGCTTACTCCCTCTCGTTGTGCCGCTTCCTTGTAGGCATCTTTCAGAACAAATTCATTGGTTGTGATGGTTTCGTATGCTTCTGATTGGTCGGATACATTGAAGTCGCCCGTCAGCACAGCAGGCTGGTCGCCTACAATCTCCTTGATTTTTTCGATAATAAGCAGAGCACTTTTTCTTCTGGCTTCTGTTCCTACATGGTCGAAGTGAGTATTGACAGCCATAAATACTTTTCCGTTTTTCTTGTCTTTCAGTTTTGCCCAGGTTGCGATACGGGTACAAGCTCCGTCCCATCCGATGAAACCTACGCTATCGGGATATTGTGACAGCCAGAATGTGTTGCTGTCGAGTACTTCGAAACGGTCTTTCTTGTAGAACAGAGGCGCATACTCGCCTTTTGTCTTACCATCTTCACGTCCTACACCGACTTCGGCATATTCGGGCAGACGCGATTTCAGGTCTTCCAGCTGATTATAAAGTACTTCTTGCATACCTACTATGTCAATGCCCTGTTTTTTAATGAATTCGGCTACATTGTCTTTCCGGTACTGCCAGTTGTTCAGGCTGTCGGCGGGATTGTCATAACGAATGTTGAATGTGCCCCATGTAATTTCTGTAGGCTGTTGCTGGGTAGTACACGAAGGGGTAGCGATGGCAAGTGCGGCTGCTACGATTCCCATGGTGAAAAGAGAGTGTTTCATAGGATAAAAATTTAATTATTCTGCTAAGTAAAACAATTTTGTCGGTTTTTCCACTTATAACCTGTCTAAAATTTTTTTTAAGATGCATATTACAAAATTTTCTCTTTCGCGGGGTGATGTGTCTTCCAGAAAGCCTTGCGTTGGGATTCTTGGGGCTTTGTCTGAAAGAAAGTCTGGTTTGCTGGTTTGGATATAATGATATGTTTAGAAAGTAAAATCTTTGCGGGAAGCTGGTATATTACTTTTTTGTGTTATCTTTGACGGAAATAAAGAATAGTTATGAGTCATATACAGTTAGGAAGATATAATCAGCTGGAGGTTGTAAAGGAAGTAGACTTCGGCATGTACCTCAATGGTGATGAGGATGGTGAAATATTGCTCCCGAAGCGTTATGTGCCAGAAGGCTGTAAACCGGGAGATGTACTCAATGTGTTTATTTACCTCGATATGGACGAACGTCTGGTTGCCACCACACTGGAACCTTATGTACAGGTTGGGGAATTTGCCTGTCTTGAGGTTGCGTGGGTTAATCAGTTTGGTGCATTTTTGAACTGGGGACTGATGAAGGATCTTTTTGTACCTTTCCGCGAACAGAAGGCCAAGATGCAGAAAGGCGGACGCTACGTGGTACATGTTCATCTGGACGATGAAAGCTACCGTATTGTAGCATCGGCTAAGGTGGAACGCTATTTGTCGAAGGAACGTCCTGAATATACTCCGGGTGAAGAGGTAGGTATACTTGTCTGGCAGAAGACTGATCTGGGATTTAAGGTAATAGTGGATAATAAATTCTCGGGAATGCTTTTCCATAATGAGATTTTCCAGCCTTTGGAGTTGGGCATGCACTTGCGTGCGTATGTGAAGCGAGTACGTGAGGATGGTAAGATTGATCTTGAACTTCAGCAGAAAGGTGTGAAGAAGGTAGATGACTTTTCAGAAGTTCTGTTGCAGTATATAAAAGACAATGACGGTTATACCTCGGTAAATGACAAGACGGATGCCGAAATAATATACAATACGTTTGGTGTAAGCAAGAAGACCTTTAAGAAAGCTGTAGGCGAATTGTATAAAAAACGGCTGATATTACTGGAAGATAACGGTATCAGGCTGGTGAAATGATGAAATAAGCCGTGAAAATATATAAAAAAATCACCTTGTTGCACACTGCTACAAGGTGATTTTTGTTTTTGTATCGTTTGTTGTCAGATAGATAATTCGTGAAGTACGTTGACCAGTTCGCGGTCGATAGGCTTGTCGTTTTTGATGGCTTTTGTAAATGGAACATAAACAATCTGGTCGTTCTCTATTCCGATCATCACATTACGTTGTCCTTCCATCAGGGCCTGTATACTGGCTACGCCCATTCGGCTGGCAATGATACGGTCGTGTGCAGTAGGTTTACCACCTCTCTGCAGATGTCCCAGAATAGTAACACGTACATCGTATTGCGGGTATTCATTCTTTACACGTTCAGCATAATGCATTGCTCCACCCGTAATTTCACTTTCGGCAACCAATACGATAGAACTGCTCTTCGATTTGCGGAATCCGTTTTTGATGAATTCTTCCAACTGGTCGACTTCTGTATTGAATTCGGGAATGATGGCAGCTTCAGCTCCGGCTGCGATGGCACCGTTTAATGCCAGGAAACCGGCATCGCGTCCCATAACCTCAACGAAGAACAAGCGTTCGTGTGAAGTTGCGGTATCACGAATTTTGTCGACAGCATCAAGAATCGTATTTAAGGCAGTGTCGTAGCCGATAGTTGTGTCGGTACCGTACAAGTCGTTGTCGATGGTTCCGGGCAGTCCGATACAAGGTACGTCAAACTCTTGTGCCAGCAGTCGTGCTCCGGTCAGCGATCCATCTCCACCGATAACTACCAGTGCATCGATGCCTTCGCGCTGCATAGTTTCGTAAGCTATCTTACGTCCTTCCGGGGTTTTGAATTCCTGACAGCGTGCTGTCTTCAGAATTGTACCTCCCTGCTGTATGATGTTGCTGACATTTTGGGTTTTGAACTCCTGAATTTCACCGGTAATAAGACCTTTATATCCACGGTAGATACCTTTTACGGTCAGTCCGTTGTATATAGCCGAACGGGTGACGGCGCGGATTGCAGCATTCATTCCAGGAGCATCACCACCTGAAGTCAAGATGCCAATACATTTAATAGTTCCCATAAGTTATTTGTTCGTTTTAATCTTGATGGCGCAAAAGTATTAAAAAACTAATTTACAAGCAAATAAAAGTCACTATTTTTGGATGTTATGCGTATGACAAAATTGTTTCCCGGCATGCTTCCATCAGCCATTTCGGGGTAGAGGTTGCTCCGCATATACCGATAGATTGTGCATCTTTTAGCAGGTTCCTGTCTATTTCTTCCGGACGGTCTATCTGGTATGAATTAGGGTTTACTTTCCGGCATTCCTGAAAAAGAATTTTACCGTTCGAACTTTTATGTCCGCAGACGAAGAATACCAGGTCGTGTTCTGCAGCAAATTTCTGGATATCAGGCATACGGTTGGCTACTTGCCGGCATATCGTATCGTAATATAGGAAAGTAGCATTGGGAGAAATGTGCTCCTGAATGTAAGCTACGATTTGGCGGAATTCGTCGAGTGACTTGGTCGTCTGCGAATACAACCGGATATCTTTGTTGAAATCCAGTTTCTCGGCTTCAGCCAGATTTTCTATTACGATAGCCTGTCCGTTGGTTTGTCCTACCAGTCCCAGTACTTCTGCATGTCCGTTTTTTCCGAAAATAACAATTTGCTTTTCCCGTCCTTCCGGACTGGGGGTATCGAATTCCTGTTTGATTCGTTTTTGCAGGCGGAGCACTACGGGACAGGTTGCATCAATGATTTCGATATTATTCTGTTGGGCAAGCTGATAGGTGAGGGGAGGTTCTCCATGCGCCCGAAGCAGTACCTTTACATTTTGTAACTGTGCGAATTCATCGTGGTCGATCGTGTTCAGTCCCAGTTGTTTTAATCGTTCACATTCACGTCCGTTGTGCACAATATCTCCCAAGCAATAGAGTGTATCACTCTTTGCCAGTTCTTCTTCGGCTTTCCGGATGGCAGTTGTCACTCCGAAGCAGAAGCCGGAACTTTCATCTATTTCTACTTTACGCATGAGTTGCCCGCAAGTATTGATTCATCAGCCATTCTTTCTGTTCTGCGATACTCATGTGGCTGTTGTCCAGCAATATCGCATCATCAGCCTTGCGCAAGGGACTAACTTCCCGTGTCTGGTCGATACGGTCACGTTCTTCTACGTTATGCAGGATTGCCTCAAAGGACGCTTCCTGTCCTTTGGCTTTCAGTTCATCGTAGCGGCGTTGTGCACGGATTTCGGCCGATGCTGTTACGAATATCTTCAGTTCAGCATCGGGGAATACAGCCGTACCGATATCTCGTCCATCCATTACGATACCTTTTTCCTTACCCAGTTCCTGTTGCTGGCGTACCAGTGCTTCGCGTACGAATCCCAATGCAGCTACGGGGCTCACATGTGAAGAAACTTCGAGTGTACGTATTTGGTTTTCCACGTCAGTTCCGTTCAGAAAAGTATGGGGGCGTCCGCTTTGAGCGTCCAGTTGGAATGAAATATGAATTTCGTTCATTTGTCCTTTCAGCTTTTCCTCATCGATGCTTCCGTCGGCATGGAATAATCCATGTTCGATACAGTAGAGAGTGACAGCCCGGTACATAGCTCCGCTGTCGATGTATATATAACCGATTTCTTTGGCAAGGTCCTTTGCCATGGTGCTTTTGCCGCAGGAAGAGAATCCGTCGATTGCGATAATGATTTTGTTCATACCTTATATTATATATAGCGTTAATAAAAATCAGTTTTCAAAGATACTCTATTTTCGTGACAGATGATGTGTCGTATATTTATTTTGCAATTTTTTATCCTTATCTTGTTGCAAATTCGAAGATTTGAACTACATTTGCGGAACAGAGAATTTATAAACCTATAAAATTATTTTTATGGAAATTAAAAAATCGCCGAAAGCCGATCTTGAAGGCAAGAAAACCACATGGTTTCTGGTCGGGCTCGTGCTGATATTGGCAGCAATGTTCGTTGCGTTTGAATGGACCAAACGTGATGTCGTGATCACTGCCGATAGTGGTATCGTAGATGTGCCTTTTGAAGAGGAAATGGTGCCTATCACCGAACAGGAAGAACCTAAACAAGCTCCTCCTCCCCCCGAAGCTCCGAAAGTAGAAGAAGTTTTGCAGATCGCTGATAACGATGCAAACGTAGAGGAATCTACTATCCAGTCAAACGAGGATAAAGGTCAAGCTGTTGAAATCAAGTATGTTCCTGAAGTTGTAGAAGAGGAAGAAGTTGAAGAACAGCAGATCTTCCAGGTTGTAGAGGAAATGCCGGAATTCCCGGGTGGTATGGGTGAATGTTTGAAGTTCTTGGCTAAGAACATCAAGTACCCGACTATCGCACAGGAAAATGGTGTACAGGGACGTGTTATCGTTCAGTTCGTCGTAAACCAGGATGGTTCTATCGTTGACCCGGTTGTTGTTCGTAGTGTAGACCCGTATCTGGATAAGGAAGCACTCCGTGTGATCAAGATGATGCCGAAGTGGAAACCAGGTAAGCAGCGTGGTAAAGCTGTACGTGTAAAATATACAGTGCCTGTAACATTTAAGTTGCAGTAAGCTTTTCCGAGATAATATTGTTTAGGCACGGATTGCACAGATGTTAAGGCTGTGTATCCGTGCCTAAAAATTTTATTTATAATCTAAAAGAAACAATCATGAAGCAGCAAACTTCAAAAGAATTACTGAGCCAGATTCATGCATATATAGAATCGTTACCTTACTCACACGATCCAAAAGGACTTTATGATCCGATAGAATATGTACTTGGATTGGGTGGCAAGCGTCTTCGTCCGGTACTTATGTTGCTTGCATATAATTTGTTTAAGGAGGATGTGGAAACGATATTCTCTCAGGCAGCCGCAATTGAGACTTATCATAATTTTACACTTTTGCATGATGATTTGATGGATAAGGCGGACATGCGCCGTGGAAAGCCTACCGTTCATAAGAAATGGGATGAAAATACGGCTATTCTTTCGGGTGATGCCATGCTGATTCTTTCTTATCAGTTCATGATGCAAGGGTGTCCGCAAGCATGTATGAAGCAGGTGATGGAAGTCTTTTCGCGTACAGCTCTGGAAGTGTGCGACGGCCAGCAGTGGGATATGGAGTTTGAACTCAGGGAGGATGTGACGGTTGAGGAATACATGGAAATGATTCGTCTGAAAACATCTGTTTTGCTTGCCGGTGCACTGAAAATAGGTGCCATACTGGGAGGTGCTTCAGAAAAGGATGCGCAGTTGCTTTATGATTTTGGTATAAAGGCGGGACTCGCTTTCCAGTTGCAGGATGATTATCTGGATGTTTATGGCGATCCGAAGGTTTTTGGAAAAAATATCGGTGGTGATATCTTGTGCAACAAAAAAACGTTTATGCTGATTACGGCTTTAGAAAAGGCCGACGGAGAAACACGGGATTGTTTGCAGAATTGGCTGAAGGCTGAGCATTACGAGCCTGCTCAAAAAATAGAAGCTGTAACTACTATATATAATAAGGTAGGGGTTCGGGATATTTGTCGGGATAAAATTGACGAATATTATAAGGAGAGCGTATGCTTGTTGAATGAAGTAGGAGTAGATGCTTCGTATAAGAAGAACCTGGCAGATTTTGTACTTGGATTAATGAATCGTAATCTATAATTAAAATATATGGTAACTTTAATCGATACTCACACACATTTATTTGCTGAAGAGTTTGACTGCGACCGTGAACTGGCGATTATTCGTGCCGGGGAGGCTGGAGTGACACGCTTGTTTATGCCGAATATTGATGATACCTCGGTAGAAGCTATGCTGGCACTATGTAACTCACACGACGCATGTTATCCGATGATCGGGTTTCATCCTACTTCGGTAGATAAAAATTGGAAAACACGTCTGGCTGTTGTCGAAAAATGGTTGCGTTCGGAGCAGACATTTTATGGCATTGGCGAAGTAGGAATGGATTTGTACTGGGATAAAACTTTCCGGAAGGAACAGATGGAGGTGTTCGATATTCAGGTAAAATGGGCACTTGAATTCGATTTGCCGTTAATTATTCACTGCCGTGAAGCTTATCCTGAACTGCTCGAAGTTTTGGGACCTTATCGCAACACCTCGCTGACCGGTATCTTTCACAGCTTTACCGGAACAGAAGAAGATGCTGTTAAGCTGATGGAATATTCCGGATTTATGTTAGGGGTAAACGGTGTTGTAACTTTTAAGAAAAGTATTTTGCCGGAAGTTCTGAAATCTGTACCTTTGAACCGTCTTGTTCTGGAAACAGACTCGCCTTACTTGGCACCGGTTCCTTATAGAGGAAAGCGTAATGAAAGTGCATACCTGGTAAAAATAGCGGAAAAGCTGTGTGAGGTGTATGACGTTCCAATGGCGGAAATCGGTCGGATAACTTCAGAAAACGCGCTCAAAGTTTTTAAAAATGCCAAGAATAGTTTTTAAAGTTTATTAATTTTAGGGCTATAACTAAACTTTTGGCGAATGAATGTTATGTAAGACGAAAAAAAAGAATACATTTGTGGCAGAAATCGCTTGTCGTTCGCATTTTTATTTGTAATTTGCGTTCGATTTAAGAGAAAGGCTTCAGACGAGGTCATGAGGAGAGGTGCTCGAGTGGTTGAAGAGGCACGCCTGGAAAGCGTGTATACGCCAAAAGCGTATCACGGGTTCGAATCCCGTTCTCTCCGCAAGGAAAAAATGAAGAAACAATTAAAAACAATTTATAACTATTAATTATTTAATCTTAAAAATTAGACACACAATGAAAAAGTTATTTGCAATTCTTGCAGTGATGGGAGTCCTCTCATTCGGAATGACTCAGACAGCTATGGCTCAGGATTCTACAGCTACAGCAGCTCCAGAACAAACAGAACAGGTTGCTCCTGCTGAAACAACAGACGAAGCTGCTCCTGCTACAGTTGAAGAAGGAAGTATGCACAAAGAGTTGAAGACTAAGTTTATCGAAGGTGATGCAGGCTTCATGTCATTGGTAGCTATCGCATTGGTACTTGGTTTGGCTTTCTGTATTGAACGTATCATTTACTTGAGCTTGGCTGAAGTTGACGTTAAGAAATTGATGGCTAAAGTTGAAGCTGCTTTGGAAAAAGGTGATGTAGAAGGTGCTAAGACTGTTTGCCGTAACACTCGTGGTCCTGTTGCTTCTATCTGCTATCAGGGTTTGATGAGAATCGACGAAGGTTTGGACGTTGTTGAACGTTCTGTAGTATCTTACGGTGGTGTTCAGGCTGGTTACCTTGAAAAAGGATGTTCTTGGATTACACTGTTCATCGCAATGGCTCCGTCTTTGGGATTCTTGGGTACTGTAATCGGTATGGTTATGGCGTTCGATAACATCCAGCGTGCAGGTGATATTTCTCCGACAGTTGTTGCCGGTGGTATGAAAGTTGCGTTGATCACTACTATCTTCGGTTTGATTGTAGCATTGATTCTTCAGGTATTCTATAACTACATTCTTTCTAAGATTGAAGCTATCACAAGCCAGATGGAAGATTCTTCTATCACTTTGCTTGATATGATCATGAAATACAACTTGAAATACAAAAAATAATTATTGAACAATGGCTAAATTATCATACAAAGTTTCTTACTACGTATTCTATGTCTGCATCGCCCTTATATTGGTTGTGCTCGGCATGTTCTTCGGAGTAGGATACAACGAAACAAATGCTGCAGGTTTGGTTGAACCTGCTAATACGCCAGCACTGATGTACTTGATGTACGGAATGTTTGCTGTGACTGTTGTTGCTACACTTATTGGTGCTATCGCTCAGTTTGGTGGCGCATTGAAAGATAATCCAAAAGGTGCTATCAAATCTTTACTGGGATTGATTCTGTTGGTAGTTCTGTTGATCGTTACTTACAATGTAGGTTCTTCTGAAACTGTAGTTTTAGGTGACGGTTCTGAATACTCAGATGCTACTATGCTGAAAGTAACAGATATGTTCCTTTATTCTACTTATGTATTGTTTGCTATCGCTGCAATCGGTGCATTGGTTAACTTGTCTGGTATCTTTAAGAGATAATATCATAACATTGAAGTTTAATAAATTAAAAACGAAGTAAGTAAAAATGGCAAAAAGGAATAGAAAAGTGCCGGGAATTAATGCAAGTTCAACGGCAGATATCGCCTTTATGTTGCTTATCTTCTTCCTTATTACAACATCAATGGATACTGACCGTGGTTTGGCGAGACGTTTGCCGCCTCCACCAGAAAACAAAGATCAGAAAGATGATATTATTGTTAAGGAAAGAAACGTTCTCCAGGTTCGTTTGAACAAAGACGACCAGTTGATGGTTGGTGGAGAATGGTCTGATATTAAGCAATTAAGAGAAAAGGCTAAAGAATTCATTGCTAACCCGAAGGATGATCCAAACTTGCCGGAAAAACATGCGAAGACTCTTCCTTTCTTTGGTGATGTAATGATAACTGAAAAACATGTAATTTCTGTACAGAACGACGTTGGTACTAGCTATGATGCTTATCTTCAGGTTCAGAACGAATTGGTAGCTGCTTACAATGAATTACGTAACGAGCTGGCTAAGGCTCAGTTTGGTAAGGAGTTCTCTGAATGTTCTGAAGAACAGAAAGATGCTATCATGGAATACTATCCACAGAAGATTTCTGAAGCAGAACCTAAAAAGTATGGAGGTAACTAATCATGGGAAAATTTAATAAGAGTGGTAAGCGCGAGATGCCGGAATTGAACACCTCTTCTTTGCCTGACCTTATTTTTACCATGTTGTTCTTCTTCATGATTGTAACAAGCATGCGTGAGGTTACGCTGAAAGTACAGTTTAAGGTTCCTGCTGCTACAGAATTGGAAAAGCTTGAAAAGAAATCATTAGTTTCTTTCATTTATATTGGTAAACCTTTGCCAGAGTACCAGAAGAAGATGGGTACTACCGATCGTATTCAGTTGAATGATAAGTTCGCTGAAGCATCAGAGGTTCAGGACTACATCTATCAGGAACGTGAAAATATGAAAGAATCTGATAAGCCGTTTATGACAGTTTCATTGAAGGTCGATGCAAAGACTAAGATGGGTATTGTTACAGAAGTAAAACAGGCTCTTCGTCAGGCTTATGCTTTGAAGATTAACTATTCTGCTACACAGCGTCAGTAATAGTTCAACCATAAAGCTAAAAAAAGAGGTTACTCCTATGGGAGTAGCCTCTTTTCGTTTTTATGGGACTTTTGACAAGACGAATCATTTTTTCGATGCTGTAGTGTAGTCCGGTCTATTTTATCATCCCTTAGAATTTTCCTTCTCAGGTAAATGACCGTTTTTTAAGAAACGTCATGCATTGTCAGATTTTCCCGCTGTTATTTTACGTCATAAACCTTTCGGTAAATTTCATCTCTTATTTCCGGATATTGTTCATCGATACTGGCTGTACCCGAAAACATGAGGTAAAGAGGAAGGTTGTTGCCTCCTTTTCGGTAGGGAGGTTGTATATAATCCTGTAAACAGAGAGAAAAACCACATCGTTTGTAGAATTCAATTCGTCTGATACTCATTTCATCTTCAGGTCGTTCTACTTCCAGAATGATGGTACCCGGAAATTCGTCTTTGAGTGTTTCCATAATACGTTTTCCATAACCTTTGTTGCGTACTTTGGGGGAAGTTGCCAGATGCTCTACATAGCGAAATCCATTCAGTTCCCATACGGTGATTAAGCCGATAGCTGTTTCGTTTTCTCCCTCTTCATCTGTAATCAGATAACAATTGAAAGCCGGATTATGGTCGGTATTATATCGTTGTACATCATCATCCCTACGCTCGTCTACGGGAAATGACTGATGCAAAAGCCCCTCTACGAAATTGTAGAGGGAGTGATTAGTCTGAATTTTTGTAAGTGTCAACATAGATTAATGGTTAGTCGGTATAGAAATGAATTGTTTTCTCAAGCGAACGTTCGCATACCGGACAGAAACAAGGCGCTTCGTTGATTTTCATTCTGCACTCGGTAGTAGGACGGTAGATTCCTTTCAGTGTATATCCTCCTCCTTCGTAAACTCCGACTTTGGTATAAATGGCAGTCGAATCAGTTTCTGCAGGTGTCGGTACAGGGGTACCGGCTGGTACCATATCCTTCCATTTACTATCAAAGTCGACCAAGGTTGTGATATTAGGTTCCCAGGGTTCTATTGTGTAAGGATATAGCGGACTGGGAGCCGTATCGTATGCATATTCGTCGGCCAGACCTCCAAAGCTGTGCCCGAATTCATGTACAACCACTGGTTTGAACATCGGGTGATGAGCCGTAGTAAGCAGATAAGAGTTGTAAATACCTCCTCCACCATATGTATCGGTATTGGCTAAGATAATAATGTGTTCGTAAGGTATACCTGCCAGCCAGTTGTGCATAGCCTTTACGCTGCGGGTTGTCAGGTAGCGGTCGGAATAAAACGTATCGAAATGTGAGCTGACAGCCGTATTCTTCCATTCTCCTTTTCGGGGTATGCTGACTCCGCTGTCGTGCGAAGGAGTTGCTACGGCTACGACATTAAAGCGTTCCTTTAGGCTTTTGAACGGTTCGTGTGAGAATATCGCATCACAAGCAGCTTGAGCATCCTTGTAGAAAACATCCATTTCTTCTTCCGTATACCCCTCTGCCATAATAGCAAGATCGATACATTTGTCGGGAGTACCATTCTTGATCAGGTAACGGTGAGGAGTCACCTGTGACATCCCCCGCTGGTGTATCAAGATATCTTTCGGATCAATGTCGTGTGTCAGCGAAGTACAAGATTTGCGGTAGGCATTCTTCAGTTCGATGGTTACCGTAGCCGGGCGTTTAGGATAAGGCAGCAAGAATGTATTTTCGAATCCTCTTGTCACGTGTTTTGCCTCTTCCTCGCTGATCCATTCTTGAAACAGACTGGAGAATGAAGTACGATAGATAACTTCTCCTGTAGCTTTATCTCGCATGGTGATTTCTCCGTTTCCTTCCAGCGGCAGTTCGCTCAGGAAATTTCTTCTTCCGGCCCATCCGGGAAGTGAAACCAGTTCATCGAGGCTGATATCCTGTTTCTGTGCATTTCCGTTGAATAAATAGTCTATTCTCAGGGTTTTATCAATAAAGAAGTCGTTGAAGTTTTGTGCATATCCGCCAGCCTGAACAAAAGCCGAAATGAATAATGCAGCCAATATGTTTTTTTTCATAAAACCAAAAGATTTAATTTTTTTACAAAGATAGGACTATCTGCCAATTTAGTGCTAAAACAATGATAAAAGTTACAATTGCTATCCCTCGTATGGAATAAATATACTATATTTGTACAAATTTAAAAATTCATCAATGGGACATCATCAATTAGACAGTTTAGACGAACAGATTTTGCGCTTGATTGCCGACAATGCCCGTATTCCCTTCCTGGAAGTGGCACGTGCTTGCAATGTATCAGGTGCTGCGATTCATCAGCGTATCCAGAAGTTGACCAACTTAGGAATACTGAAAGGTTCCGAGTTCATAATAGATCCCGAAAAGATCGGTTATGAAACTTGTGCTTACATCGGGTTATACCTGCGGGACCCCGAACAGTTTGATTCGGTGACAGAAGCTCTGAAGCGTATTCCCGAAGTGGTAGAATGTCATTACACTACCGGACAGTATGACATGTTTATCAAGATTTACGCAAAGAATAATCATCATTTACTGAATATCATCCACGATAAATTACAGCCGCTGGGCTTGTCACGCTCGGAAACCATTATATCTTTCCGTGAAGCAATCAAGCGTCAGATGCCTATACAGGATGTAGTAGACGAAGAATAAAGAGTCCATTCAGTCGATCGCATACAAAGATTCCCCGCTTAAAAGTTTGTCTTGCAATGAAAGAAATCTTTTAAGCGGGGAATCTTTGTTTTTTCTCTATTTTGTTAGGCAGCAAAAATATTCCATTCTTGCTGCGCATATGCTTATACTGTGAAAGTTGTAATCGGTTTATTATTCCTTTACTTCCTCGAAGTCAACGTATTCGCCTTCATCACTGTCGAAAATCTTTTTGCGTCCTGAGGTATTCCGGGCAGACTGCTGTGACTCATCATTGTCGGAAGAGCGATAATTGGATGAGGAACTGCGCTGGTTTTGCGAATGACTTTGAGCAGAGGAACTTCCTGTCATGCGGCGTCCCAGACCGAATACTGTACGAATGATTTTAGAAAGTACAGCCACTCCGAGGACAAGAACAATCAGAACGAAGAAAAATATAAATCCTAAAATATGAAACATAGTTATTGTTTTTGGTAGTAAAATAACAACAACCGTGCCACGATTATTGTTTTATCATTTTTTACGAGTTATCAGTGAGAGAAGAATATACCAGACAATAACCGCCGCAATGCCACTCAACTGGAAAATAACAAGCAAGGGTATGCTGACAATCAGGAAGATATAGCTTATCTTATTGTGCCCCCACGATAAATCTTTGAACTTTAATGAAAACATAGGAAGTTCGGCAACCAGCAACAGTGACATGACAACAACCAGGATGAACAGGTATATTGCATTGAAACTGTCGGAAACTACAAATGCATGTCCGCCTACTGACAGGGAAGCCCAGAATAACGCATTGGCAGGAGTTGGCATGCCGATAAAAGAACTTGTCTGTCGGCTGTCGATATTAAACTTAGCCAGTCGTAGTCCTGAAAAGACAGCTATCAGAAACGCTGTATATGGCATGATTTCAGCCAGTGGCATCAGAAAATCCGGATAATGCACCTCCTTGAACAAGGAAAAGGCGATAGCGGCCGGTGCCAGTCCGAAAGTGATATCATCGGCCAGTGAGTCGAGTTCTTTGCCGATAGGAGAGGATACATGGAGCAAACGTGCCGTCATTCCGTCGAAAAAGTCGAATACAGCTCCGATAACAATAAATGTCAAAGACAGCTTGTAGTTGCCTTGAAATGCCATATAAGCTGCAATACATCCCGAAAAGAGGTTACAGCAAGTTATCGTGTTAGGAATATTACGGACAATTGCATGTGCCATATCTATGTTCCTCCTTACATTAATTTAGCGATGACGGTCTGGTTACCCGTTGTTTTCTGTCCCATTTTTACACATACCTCTGTTCCCAGCGGCAGGTATACATCTACACGTGAGCCAAATTTGATGAACCCCATATGTTCATCGATGTAACAATCTTCTCCTTTTTCGGCATATGTTACGATACGACGTGCCACGGCTCCTGCAATCTGTCGTGCCATGACGGTATGTCCTTCCGGAGTGTCGATGACCACCATCGAGCGTTCGTTTTCAGTGCTTGCCTTAGGAAGCCATGCCTTCATGAAACGTCCGTTGTGATGATCTACATGACGAATCACGCCATCTACCGGATACCAGTTGGCATGAACGTTTGTAATATCCATGAAAATAGAAATCATGAGTCGGCGGTCGTGGAAATATTCATGTTCATCCACCTCCTCGATAACAACGATACGTCCGTCTGCCGGAGCTACAACAATTTTTTCCGTGTCACCGCCGAACAGACGGATCGGACAACGGAAAAAATTTACCATCAGCAGATAAAGGATGATGCTGGCAAAAGCTATGATGTAGAAAGGTATTTTACATTCTATTCCCCAGTATAATGCAGCATTGATAAGAAGCAATAAAAGTGCGCTGGTTACAAGAATGTGAGTACCTTCCCGGTGTAATCTTATTTTCTTTATTTTTTTAATTTTGTTTAATCCGGTCATAACAAAGTTACATTTTATCGTGCAAAAATATACTTAATTTAAAAACCTGCCAAATAAACAACCGTTAGAATTACCTCTTTACATTTTTTTTTGCTAAAAAGTATTCATGAACGATAACTTTATTCGTTTGTTTTTGTTTGTTCTCCGAAACCTCGGTATCTTTGAACTCTGTTTTTAATAATGAAAATATGCACGATTTTGTTCATTTGCACGTCCACACCCAATATTCTATTCTGGACGGTCAGGCATCAATTCCCCGTTTGGTAGACAAGGCGATTGCCAACGGGATGCGAGGCATTGCCGTAACCGATCATGGCGATATGTTCGGTATAAAGGAGTTTTTCAACTATGTGAACAAGAAGAATGGGGGAACAAATGGCGAGATAAAAGATTTAAAGAAAAAGATTGCCGCACTGGAAAGCGGAAAAGCCGAGTCGGAAAATCCGGAAGCTGAACTGGCTGAATGTCGGGAGCAACTGGAAGCTGCCAAGAAAAAACTGTTCAAGCCAATTATCGGCTGTGAAATGTACGTGGCGCGCCGGCGCCTGACGGACAAGGAGGGTAAAGCTGACCAGAGCGGGTATCACCTGGTGGTGCTTGCCAAGAACCTGAAAGGCTATCACAACCTGATTAAACTGGTTTCGAAGGCATGGACCGAAGGGTTTTATATGCGTCCGCGTACCGACCGTGTGGAACTGGAAAAATATCACGAGGGACTGATTATCTGCTCGGCATGTCTGGGAGGTGAGATTCCACGCCGCATTACGGCAGGACAGTTTGCCGAAGCGGAAGAAGCCATCCAGTGGTACAAGAATTTGTTCGGCGACGATTTTTACCTCGAGTTGCAGCGCCACAAGGCTACCGTGCCACGGGCGAACCACGAAACTTATAAGTTGCAGGAAGTGGTCAACAAGAAGCTGATGGAGTATTCGAAAAAATACAACATCAAGCTGGTCTGCACGAACGATGTACACTTTGTAGATGAAGAAAACGCCGAAGCACACGACCGTCTGATCTGTCTGAGTACCGGTAAGGATCTGGATGATCCGAACCGTATGCTTTATACCAAGCAGGAATGGATGAAAACCCGTGAGGAGATGAACGAGGTATTTGCCGATGTGCCCGAAGCACTGACCAATACCTGCGATATCTGCGATCAGGTGGAGTTTTATTCCATCGACCATGCACCTATCATGCCTACCTTTGCCATTCCCGAAGATTTTGGTACCGAGGAAGAATACCGCAAGAAATTCACCGAGAAAGATTTGTTCGATGAATTTACGCAGGATGAAAATGGCAATGTCGTTATGGACGAGGCTGCGGCAAAGGCAAAGATTGAACGTCTGGGAGGTTACGAAAAACTGTATCGTATCAAGCTGGAAGCCGATTATCTGTCAAAACTGGCATACGACGGAGCACGCCGCCGTTATGGCGAACACCTGACCGATGAGGTGAGAGAGCGTATCAAGTTCGAGTTGCATATCATGAAGACCATGGGTTTCCCGGGATACTTCTTGATTGTGCAGGACTTTATCTCTGCTGCCCGCAATCAGCTCGATGTGTCTGTAGGACCGGGACGTGGTTCGGCTGCCGGTTCGGCAGTGGCTTATTGCTTGGGTATCACGCAGATCGACCCTATCAAATACGACTTGCTGTTCGAGCGTTTCCTGAACCCCGACCGTATCTCCTTGCCGGATATCGATGTCGACTTCGATGATGACGGCCGAGGACGTGTGTTGAACTGGGTAACCGAAAAGTACGGACAGGAAAAGGTTGCTCATATTATTACATACGGTACGATGGCGACCAAGCTTGCCATCAAGGATGTGGCGCGTGTGCAGAAACTGCCGCTTTCGGAATCCGACCGTCTGTGTAAGCTTGTGCCCGACAAGATTCCCGACAAGAAACTGAACTTGCCCAATGCCATAGCCTATGTACCCGAGCTGCAAGCTGCCGAGGTTTCGTCGGACCCTGTGCTCCGCGATACTATCAAGTATGCCAAGATGCTGGAAGGTAACGTCCGCAATACGGGTGTGCATGCCTGTGGTACCATTATCTGCCGTGACGATATCACCGACTGGGTACCGGTCAGCACGGCTGATGATAAGGAAACCGGCGAAAAGATGCTGGTGACGCAGTACGAGGGTTCGGTCATCGAAGATACGGGACTGATCAAGATGGACTTCCTGGGACTGAAGACGCTTTCTATCATCAAGGAAGCCCTCGAGAATATCAAGCAGAGTAAAGGCATCATTCTGAATATCGATGAAATTCCGATTGACGATCCGGCTACCTATAAGTTGTATAGCGACGGTCGGACCATCGGTACGTTCCAGTTCGAATCGGCGGGTATGCAGAAGTACCTGCGCGAACTTCAGCCTACCACGTTCGAGGACCTGATTGCCATGAACGCCCTCTATCGTCCGGGACCTATGGATTATATCCCCGACTTTATCGACCGTAAGCAGGGACGCAAGCCTATCGAATACGATATTCCGGTCATGGAGAAATACCTGAAAGATACATACGGTATTACGGTCTATCAGGAGCAGGTGATGTTGCTGTCGCGTCTGCTTGCCGACTTTACCCGAGGCGAATCGGATGCCTTGCGTAAGGCGATGGGTAAGAAGCTGCGCGACAAGCTGGATCACATGAAACCTAAGTTCATCGAGGGAGGAAAGAAGAACGGTCACGACCCGAAGATTCTGGAAAAGATCTGGGCCGACTGGGAAAAGTTTGCTTCCTACGCCTTCAATAAGTCGCATGCTACCTGCTACTCGTGGGTTGCCTATCAGACGGCTTACCTGAAAGCCAACTATCCGTCAGAGTACATGGCGGCTACCATGAGCCGTAACATTTCGAACATCACCGAAATCACCAAGCTGATGGACGAGAGCAAAGCGACGGGTGTCAACGTGCTGGGACCTGATGTAAACGAAAGTAGCCTGAAGTTCTCTGTAAACCGTCATGGAGATATTCGTTTCGGACTGGGAGCCATCAAGGGAGTAGGTGAGTCGGCTGTTCAGAGTATTCTGGCAGAGCGCGAAAAGAACGGACCTTTCAAAGATATATTCGACTTTGTACAGCGTGTGAATCTTTCGGCATGCAACCGTAAGAACATCGAAAATCTGGCTTTGGCTGGAGCTTTCGACAGTTTCCCGAACATCCATCGTGAGGATTTCTTCGTGAAGAATGCCAAGGACGAAACCTTTGTCGAAGTACTGGTGCGTTACGGAAACAAGTATCAGATGGACAAGGCTGCTGCTGCCAATTCCTTGTTCGGCGGCGAGCATGAAGTGGAAATCGCTACTCCCGAAATAGTCCGTGCGCCGGCATGGAGCGATCTGGAACGCCTGAACAAGGAACGTGAACTGGTAGGTATCTATCTTTCTGCCCATCCGCTGGATGAGTTCTCGGTGATACTGGAAAATGTCTGCACCACACACATGGCACAGCTTTCCGACTTGACTCCGTTGCAGAACCACGACCTGACGCTGGGAGGTATCGTTACCGGCGTGCGTGAGGGATATACCAAAACCGGAAAACCTTTCGGTGTAGCAAAGGTGGAAGACTATTCGGGAACAGCCGAATTTGCATTTTTTGGCAATGAATGGGTGGAAAAGAAAAACTTTTTTGCCGAAGGAATGTTCTTGTTTATGCATGGCAAGTGTCAGCCCCGCCAGTGGAAGCAGGACGAATGGGAGATAAAGATCAACAACATCGAACTGTTGCCCGAGGTGAAAGACCGCTTGATAGAGAAACTTACGGTGACGGCACCGCTCTCTGCCATCAACGACGAGATGATTATGGAATTCAGTTCGCTGGTGAAAGAAAATCCCGGCAATGCCGAGCTGTTCTTCTATATCCGCGACGAGGACGGACAGATGCATGTCAACCTTATGTCACGCACGCTGAAAATATCCGTCAGAAAAGACATAGTAAATTATTTAAAAAGTCAGCCATTGTTGGACTATAAAATAAATTAGTATATATTTGCGTATATAATTAAATAACTAAACAACTAGAATTATGGCATTGAATATTAAAGATGACAATTTTGAAGCTATTGTAGCTGAGGGTAAACCAGTAGTTTTGGATTTCTGGGCAACTTGGTGCGGACCTTGCAAGCTGATTGCTCCTTATATTGAAGAACTGGCAGAAGAATATAAAGATAAAGTTAACATCGGTAAGTGCGATGTAGACGACAATGCTGATCTTCCTGCACAGTTCGGCGTACGTAACATTCCTACCGTACTTTTTATCAAGGATGGTAAAGTTGTCGACAAGCAGGTAGGTGCTACTACAAAGGCTGCCTTGAAGGAAAAAGTAGAAGCTTTATTGAAATAATCATTTAAAATCGCATTACGACTATGAGTATGGATGACGATTTCTTGTTGGAAGATGAGGACGATGAAAAGACCATCGAGTTTATAAAGAACTATTTGCCTCAGGAACTGAAAGAGAAGTTTACGGACGACGATCTGTATTACATTCTCGACTTGATAGTAGACTATTATACCACCAGTGGTTGTCTGGACGCTCAACCTGATGACGAAGGTTACATCAACATCGACCAGGATGAAATTGTAAACTACATAGTCAAAGAGTCCAAGAAAGACGGCATGGGGCCTTTCGACCCCGACGATGTATTCTTCGTGGTTCAGGGCGAAATGGAATACGGAAATTCATTGGGACAAGTCGATTGATTTGTCGGCGGAATAAATGAGAAATCCGGTGATGTTTTTTAAAAACGTCACCGGATTTTTTTATGTCCTTTCCGGATGCAGAAAGTAAATGAAATGTAATATTTCCGTTATTCTGCTGACTTGTATACGCTCTATTTTCGCCGTGTCTAAAGACGAAAAGGTATGAAAACAATTATTAGTGCATTAACTGTATGCTGGCTTGGCATATTGGCTGTTGCGGCACAACAATCATCAGTGTTCAAAATCGGAGTATTGTCGGATATTCATTTTATGGCTCCCGAGCTGCTGGATAAACCGGGGAAGGCTTTCGATAACTATATCATCCACGACAGAAAGCTGTTGGAGCAAAGTCCGGAGCTGCTCGACTCGGCTGTTCATGTACTGATACAGGAACAGCCGGAGTTCATCTTTATCTGCGGCGACCTGACGAAGGATGGAGAAAAAATCTCACATCGGTATGTAGCAGATCATTACCTGAAACAATTAAGGGAAAACGGATGCCGGGTATTTGTCGTACCGGGAAACCACGATGTAAACAATCCGCATGCCGTCATATTCGAGGGCGATACGGTACGTCGTACCGAAACTGTCACTCCCGACGAATTTGCCCGTATCTATAAGGATTATGGTTACGGAGAGGCTCTGGCGCGCGACCCTCATTCATTAAGTTATACGGCACGGCTGGATTCGCATACCTGGTTGCTGGCTATCGATGCCTGCAAATACGAGGAAAATGATTTCGACAACAATGTGTGTGTGACCGGCGGACGTATCAAGCCGGAAACTATGGAGTTTATCCGCCGGCAGGTAGAGGAAGCCCGCAGACAGCATTGCCGGATAGTGACTATGATGCACCACGGTATTGTAGAACACTGGAAATGGCAGGGAAAGGTTATGAAGGATTATCTGATAGACGACTGGAAATCGCATGCCAGAGAATTTGGCAAACTGGGGCTTCGGGTAGTCTTTACCGGACATTTTCATGCACAGGACATTACTGCTTTCGGAAAGGGAAACCGATGTGTCTATGATGTGGAAACAGGTTCTACGGTCAGTTTCCCTCAGCCCGTCCGGATTGTGACCTGCTGTTATCCGGAATTGAACATACGCACACGCTGTGTGGAACATTTGTCGGGGGTAAATACGCTGAACGAACTTTCCATACGTTATGCCCGTTCGGGAATACAGACCATCATATCCGACATGCTTCCTGCCAGTATACCGTACGACATCCGGCAACAGGCTGGCAGTACCTTGAGCAAGGCCTATGTAGCCCATCTGAAAGGGGATGAGAAGATGTCCGACTCCTATAAAAGCGAGTTGAAAAAATCATGCCGGAGTTTACGCCGTTATTCATGGAAGTATGCCTTTGCCCTGAAAGTGCTGGGAAAGAGCTTTTTCCATGACCTGACTCCCGCAGACAACGATATCGTTCTGAAACTTAATAAATAATTATTAATTAGTTTTTCTTATGGTAAGACACATTTTAGGAATGGTGCTGGCAGCAGGAAGTCTGTCTTTGTCTGCCTTTTATCCAGTTGCAGCTGTAGCCGAATCTTTACAGCCTACAGTTGCCAACGAAGCAATGGCTACGATTGTCGGTAGGGTTACAAACGAAAAAGGAGAAACACTTCCGGGAGTCAATATTCTGGTAAAGGATAGCGGAGTGGGAACCAGTACGGACATAAACGGTAACTTTACCATTCAGACTGCCCCGGGCGAGGAACTGGTCTTTTCGTATATCGGCTATTATCCGGTGGAGAAGGTGGCTACTAAGGGAACAATGGACATCATTCTGAAGGAAGATACGCAGACGCTGGGAGAAGTCATCGTGACGACACAGAAGAAGTCGCAGAGTAATATCGAGGTACCGGCGGCAGTCAGTGCCGTTTCTGGAAACAGCCTCAGTAAGCTGAACCTGCATCAGTTTGATGAGGTGGCACAGTTTATTCCGGGCGTACAGATTCAGTTGCAGAGTCCGAACAATCCGGGTTACGTTATCCGTGGAGTTACCTCAGACGACGGGGCTTCCTATTCGCAGCCACGTGTTTCCGTCTTTCAGGATGGAGTTTCCATCTCGCGCTCGCGTGCTTCGGCTGTCGAACTTTTCGACCTGGAGCGTGTAGAGGTCGTAAAAGGTCCGCAGGGAACGTTGTTTGGCAGAGGAGCCGAAATAGGCGGTATACATGTTATCCGCAACAAACCGGTGGACAAGCTGAGCGGAGAGTTGTCTTTGGGGTACGGAACTTATAACCAGAAGCTGGCAAACGGGTTTATCAATACGCCGCTGGTAAAAGGTAAACTTGCCAACCGGTTCGCTTTCTCGTACGATCAGCGTGACGGATTTATTCGAAACGATGCCGGAGGCAGACTGAATGGGAAAAATGCCATTGCCCTACGAAACTCTACCAAACTGTGGGCAAACGACCAGACTTCTTTTGATCTGATTCTGGACTATCAGCACGATAATTATCCCGGAACCTCATTTAAGACCAATAAGCCGGAGTATGGCAATCCCGACCCGAACCGTCCTGCCAATCTGGAGGAGGGAGATGATCTGGGCATCAAGCGTCATGTAGGCGGAGCTACGTTCCTGGCCGACCATACCCTGAACGATAACTGGAAGATGTCTTCCATTACCGGCTTCCGTGCATTCCAGTCGGATGAAACGTTCGATGCCGATGGTACATATGTGCCTTTACTGGCTTGTCAGGAAAAAGCCAAGGGAACACAGTTCAGTCAGGAGTTCCGTTTCAACTACGATAGCCGGAAACGTTTTTCGGGATTTGTAGGTGCCAGTTATTTCTTTGAACATTCTTCGCAGGAAGTAATCGCACATACCAATATGCAGAATATGTACCCTGTATATATACAAGGCAATCTGAAAGGACAGTTCTCCGAACTGCTGAACGGATTCTTGCCACTGCTTACCTCGCAGCTTCCCGAACAGTTGCGTCCGGTAGTAGAAAGTACGATGAACCAGTTGATGGGTAAATGGTTCCCCGATACACCGCTGGTCGACGGAAACGGGAAACCGGCACAGACTACTGCCACACCCGATATCTATGGTGACCTGAAGGCGGCGCTGGCTATGGCTGGAATGGATCTCGACCAGTTGCTTGGCGGACTGGGTACACAGGGGCAGACGATTCTGGCTACTTTGAAAGGCGTTTCCAACCAGTCGCTTCCCGACGATTATTCTGAAAATGGAACCAATTACGGAACCAATCAGGCGGTAGAAGTGTTTGCTGACGGTACCTTCAAGCTGGTAAAAGGTCTTTCTCTGACCGTAGGACTGAGAGGTACATACGAGCATCTGTATTCGGCATATTCATCGACGACTGTTCCCGGAGTATTTGGATCCCTGATATATCATCCCACTGCCGGCGGACAGAAAGTCGCTGCTTCCGACGATTATTTCTCATGGGTGGGACGTGTAGCCCTGAACTATATGTACAAGCGGAACAATTTCTATGTCAGTGTATCTCGAGGCAGACGTCCCGGTGTGATTTATTATAACAACGATCCGGACGACTTGTCGCGGCTGGCTCCTGAGATTATCTATAGCTATGAGGCTGGCGTGAAGGGTGCCTTGCTGAACGGACGGCTGAACTACGACCTGTGTGCATATTATTACGACTGGAATCATTTCCAGACGACGCGTTTCGACCAGCTTTCCAGCAAGTATGTGGCAGACGATGCTGGAAAGGCTCATTCCTTTGGTGTGGAAGCCGGATTGAGCTATGCTCCTTGCCGCTACCTGAATATCTTTGGAAACTATGCCTACATCGACGGTAAGTTCAACGAGAAGGATGAGAACGGAATAGAACAGGAATATGCAGGTAATCGTTTCCGACTGACTCCTAAGCATAGTTTCTCGGTCGGACTGGATGTAACTGTTCCTACGGGAAAGACCTCTCAGATCTATTTCCGCCCCACTTACTCGTATAAGTCGAAGGTATACTTTGAAGACAGCAACGAACCGGAACTTACACAGGATGGTTACGGACTGGCCAATTTTACTGCCGGATATCGTTTTCAGCCCAAGAACGTGTATTACGAGATCGGTGCTTTCGGCAAGAATGTATTCGATACGGAGTATATAGTCGATGCGGGCAATACCGGTCGTCAGATCAATTATCCTACTTTTGTGGGCGGCAGTCGTTCCGTTATCGGTTTGCAGTTTAAGATTGGGTTCTAACCTTATTCCTGAAATAATATTTTAAGTTTGAGATTTCCGCATAAGTCATGCCTGAAAGTTCCGGCATAGACTTGTGCGGATTTTTTGTGTTATCACGACATCCTTTTTGTTTTTGTACAAAAAAACCGAAAATTTGTACAAATTTCCGGTTAAGTGTGAGGAGGAACTTTTTGAGTTCTCCCGATGTTTATTCCTGATTATATATATCCCTGAATGGAAAAGAAGAAGAATACTCCTGTGGCAATCATCAGCAGGCCGATGGCGGCATAAAACAAGCGTGCACGGGTTCTTCCTGCATTGGCAACAATGAACTGTGTGTTGCGGGCAGTAAAGAACCAGTCCCAGTTGAACAGGGCAGCCAGCACAGCCAGCAGCCCTACAATGACGAATATGGCTTGTATGACGTAATGTGTAGCCATGGCTGGGGATTATTCTTCAGCGTCGAAGCGGACCGTACGGCTTCCGTCTTCGTTTTCCTCAATGTATACCTTTACGGCATTGCCCGGCAGCAGGTCTTCTATCAGTTCCGGCCATTCGATGAAACACAAGGCACCGCTGTAGAAGTAGTCTTCGTACCCCATGTCGTATACCTCTTCCAGCTTCTTGATACGATAGAAGTCGAAGTGATAAATCAGTTCGCCGGTTGTTTCCGAACGGTATTCGTTGACGATGGCGAATGTCGGTGAGTTGATGACATCGGTCACTCCCAGTTCTTCGCATATAGCTTTGGTGAAAGTTGTTTTTCCAGCTCCCATCTTTCCGTAGAAAGCAAACACGGTATTGTCACCCATGGCTGCGATAAACTCTTTGGCAGCTTCGTGGATATGGTCGAGAGAAGTAATTTTAATTTCCATAAGTATCTGTTTTTTGAATTACTGCAAAAGTAAGTAAAAATCGGGAATAATTATTCCTGTTTACGGAACTGCCGGCAGATTTTTGCTGCAACGTATATCAGAATCGAAATAAAGATAATGGCAGCTCCCGAGGGTATCTGGTATTTGTACGAGAACAACAGTCCGCCCAGGCAACTGATGTAGCCGATGCCGATGGACAGCCAGATGATGTTCTTGAAACGGTTGGTAAACAGGTTGGCAGTCATCTGGGGCAGGGTGAGCAGCGAGATGGCAAGCACGATACCTACCATGCGCAGACACGACACGATGGTCAGTGCGATGAACATCATGAGCAGGTATTCGAAAGTAGCTACGGGCAGGTGCTGCGAACGTGCGAACTCACGGTCGAATGCGATGGCTACGATGGGACGCAGAAACAGCGAGAAGAATGCAATCAGCAATACGCTCAGTATTCCCAGCAGGATGATGTCGCCTTGCGTAATGGTCAGGATATTTCCGAACAGGAACGACGACAGGTCGGGGGTGAATCCCGGAGCCAGAAAACTGAAGATGATTCCGATGGCCATGCCGAACGTCCAGAATACAGCAATGGCAGAATCTTCGCGCATGTCGCTCCGCTTGCTCAGCCATTCCACGCCGAAGGCCGACAAGACCGCAAAGACAGCAGCCGTAAGCAGGGGAGAGATGCCCGTATAAAGTCCGATACCGATACCTCCGAAAGAAGCATGGGTAATGCCTCCGCTGATGAATACCAGCCGGCGGGTAACGATATACGTTCCGATGATGCCGCAGGCGATGCTGGCAAACAGACTACCCAGCAGGGCATGCTGGAAAAAAGTATATTGCAACAGTTCTAATATATCCATAGAGTTGTATTCGGTAGTGAAACAGACAGGGCGGAAAGATTAGTGAAATCTTCGTTCGCCTACGATAAGGAAAAGTTCGTCTTTCAGTTCGTCGGGCAGTTCGATGCCGCGGAGTTGCAGGCTCCGGCTCCATCCTGCCACGTCGACTTCCTGCATGGAGTACAGGATGTCGCGGAACTCTTCGATTTCCTCTTCCGTATATCCGTCGGAAGGATGTCCCTTGAAGCGGTCCAGTTCCTCGTCGTCGTAGTATTCTATCTGTTTGCTTACGGCAGCCAGCAGACTTTCCTTTTCGCAAATCTGATGCTGTCCGCAACATTCACTGTCTACCGTTACGACGGGAGGAGCTTCCTTCAGCTCTCCATTGTCTATTTTCTTTTGTATGTTCCGGTTGTAGAAATATCCGGCAATCAGTCCGAACAGGACCACTCCTGCCAGTATGACGATAAGTATCCACATGATAATTTATTCCTCCGTGATATTAAAGCCCGCTTGTACCAGGTTTTCCCAGTAGTGCGGATATGATTTTGTAACGACTTGCGGATTATTGATGTATAAATCTCCCAGCCGTATGCAGGCAGGGGCGAATGCCATGGCCATGCGGTGGTCTTCGTAAGTATCGATGCAGGGGCAGGTTTCGGGCGTGCAGCGCGTACCGTCCCACGACAATACGGAACCTTCGCTTTCTGTGATGACATATCCCAGCTTTTTCATCTCGGCTATCAGGGCAGCGATACGGTCGGTTTCCTTGATCTTCAGGCTTTGCAGGCCGGAGAAGCGGAAGGGGATGCCCATCACTGCACAAGTCACTACGAATGTCTGTGCCAGATCCGGCTGGTTGACGAAATCGTATTCCATGCGTGCCGTAACCTTTCCCGTCTTGCGGAGAGTTATTTCTCGTTTGCCGTAAACGGTTTCCACACCCAACTGCTCGAACAGCCGTGCCACTTCCGAATCGCCCTGCGGACTTTCGCGGAACAACCCCGGCAGGCAGACAATTGCCTTTTCCGACAGTGCGCAGATCTCATACCAGTACGAAGCCGCACTCCAGTCGCTTTCTACGTAGTAAGGTACTGCCCGGTAAGACTGAGGCTTCACTTCCAGTTGGTTTTCGCCTACCCATGTTACGCAGGCACCAAAGTCGTGCATCAGCTTCAGGGTAAGGTCGATGTACGGACGTGATACGATTTCTCCCGTCAGCGTGAGTTTCAGCCCGTTCTTCAGAACCGGACCTATCATCAGCAGGGCAGAGATATATTGCGAGCTGACATTTCCCGGCAGTATCACTTCACTGTTCACCAGCTTGCGTCCCGTAATCCGCAGCGGAGGGAAACCCTCGTTTCCGGCATATTCCACGTCGGCACCTAAGGTACGTAATGCGTTTACCAGTATGCTGATGGGGCGTTGCTGCATGCGCTGTGTTCCGGTAATGATGTGTGTGCCTTCGCTTACGGCGAGGAAAGCCGTCAGAAAGCGCATGGCTGTACCTGCCGCCATGATGTCGATGATGGACGGCATGTGTTGCAAGGCCTGTACCATGACACGTGTATCGTCACAGTCGGACAGGTTTCCCGGAGGACAGTTTCCTTTGGCAAGGGCGTTGATAATCAGTGCGCGGTTGCAGATGCTTTTCGACGAAGGCAATTGGATGCCGGCGTTTACCTCGCTGGGAGGTGTGACTTTTATCCGCTTCATGCTATTATTTCGTTTCTTGATTGTTTACAAATAAGTTATGCGCAAAGATACTAAAAAAGGAAGAACTTAAGAGGGCAACTCATTCAAAATCCGTCCTAATTCTACTTTCTCGAGTTGGTATCCCAGACGTCTCAGCTCGATGGAGGCACCGATGCGGAACATGGCACGGCAGGCGCGGGCAAAGATATGAAATGCCAGTGTGCTTTGCGGTTCAATCTGTTCGTGACGTATCATACCCACGGTAGTCTGTCCGCAGCGGCGGATGATATCAGCCAGTTGGTTTGCCTCTTCTCCGTCGAGCGGCAACTCCAGAAAGTCGCGTACGATGTGTTCGTCCATGTCGTCGAACGCCTGTTCACCGTAGTACGAGGGGTAAGGAGCCTGTGCATAGCTGCCCCAGTCATCATCCCATTCGACGGCAACAGCCATTCCGAGGTAAGCAGTCCAAGCCACCGATACGATGGGGTAGTCGCGTATCTGTTGTACGGCATCGGCTATGTATTCGGGAGCCAGGTCGTTCCAGCGGGCATCAATATCGTCGTTTGCCAGCAGAGTACCGCTGAGTACGCCGTAATTGGTACACAGGCGCAGCAGCTCTTGCTGCAATTTTTCTTCAAAGTAATTTAAGTAATCAGTATCCATTTTTTCAATTTTTGCGCCAAAGATAGGTATTTTCAATTTAGGAAACTCCGTATCGGTCGAAAAACAGAAAACTTGATTGGCTGAAACGGCTGGAAAGGGATAGCCGAAATGACAGAAATGTATTCAGTTTGAGAACAAAATGTACAGACCGGAACATTTTATAAGAAATATCTGTTAAAACTGCTTAATTGTGTAAGCTATCTTTCACAGTCATGGAACATTGCGTTATATTTGTGAGGCAAACACACTTATTTTTTATATGGATGAGATAATCATAATTGTCGGGTTGATAGTACTTAACGGTATCTTCGCTATGTCCGAGGTAGCATTAATATCAGCTCGTAAATCTCGGCTTTCTTCTGATGCGAAAAAGGGCAGCAAGTCTGCAAAGGTTGCTTTGAAACTGGCTAATGACCCCGATCGCTTTCTTTCTACTGTACAAATCGGAATTACCCTGATTGGTATTTTGACCGGTATATATTCGGGCAACCGGATTGCTTCCGACCTGACTCAGACCATGATTTCGTGGGGAGTTTCTACCACTTACGCCGCTGCGCTGGCTCAGGGTGTCATCGTTGTAATAGTAACTTACCTGACGATTATTTTTGGTGAGCTTGTGCCGAAGCGTGTCGGACTGAGCGTGGCCGAGAAGGCTGCCAAGGTGGTGGCACGTCCTATGAAGGTACTTGCTTCTATTGCCTTGCCGTTCGTATGGCTGCTTTCCAAGAGTACGGAACTTATTTTCAACTTGCTGAATATCAAGGAAACCGATAATAAGGTGACCGAAGAAGAAATCAAGTCTATCATCGAGGAAGGAACCGAAGAAGGAGAGGTTCAGCCTGTAGAAAAAGACATCATGCAGCGCGTGTTCCTGCTGGGTGACCTGAAGGTAAGCTCTATCATGACGCACAAGAGTGACATTGTATGGCTGGATATGGACATGACTGCCGATGAAGTGAGAGCGGTGGTAAACGAAAACTTGTTTGAGTTTTATCCGATAGCCGACGGTGACCTGGATCATGTGAAGGGGATCGTCAACCTGAAGGATCTGGTGGTACACTTGTCGAAACCCGACTTCAAGCTGGCTTCGCTGATTCATGAGCCTGCTTATTTCCACGAGAGCATGAATGTGTATAAGGTACTCGAACAGATGAAAATACAGAAAATCAGTCGCGGACTGGTTTGCGACGAGTTTGGCGTATGTACGGGTATCATTACTTTGCGCGATATTCTGGAAGGTCTGGTAGGTAACGTCGACGATCCGGGTGAGGAACCCGATATCATCAAGCGGGTAAACAAGGAAGGCTGGCTGGTAGACGGACAGTGTTCGCTGTACGATTTTCTTTGTTACTTTAACCGCAGTGATTTATTCGAGTCTTCGGAATACCATACCTTAGGAGGCTTGATTCTGAAAGAATTGCAGCATATTCCTACCAGCGGTGAAACGCTCGACTGGAACGGTTTCAGTTTTGAAGTCGTCGACATGGACGGAGCACGTATCGACAAGGTACTTGTTACCATGCCGGTGGCTGAAGACAATGGCGATGAAGAAGCCTGATTTTATAATAGTTAGATAACAAACGGATAATGAAGCGGAAGTTAAAATCGTATTTTTTGCTGGTAATCTGCATGCTGATGCTGGTTGCCCAGGTACTTCCGCACCATCATCATTCGGAAATATTCTGCTTGTCGTCCGATCTGGTTTCGTACGGTAGCACAGAAACATGCAGCGGCAACATGCATCATAGCGGTGATGCCGACCGCCATTCGTGTGGCAGTGGTTGTGTGACGCATTTTCAGTGCAGTACGCCCGACCAGCATCTGTCCGACATAGCTCCTGATTATTCTTTTTATTCCATACTTTATCCGTTAATTCCGGTACTGCACGTACTGGATTTGCCGGCCGATGATGCCGATGCCGACTGGGCACAGTATGTAGAAAGTCTGCATGCGCACTATTTTGTCCGGGTGGCAGGACTGCGCGCTCCCCCCGCTTCTGTAATTCGTGTATAAAAGACTGCAATCTGGTTGCAGCGTGATATCCGTACCTTTGTGGTGCGGACAGCTAAATCATTGTGTTTAATACATAAATTACATTCAAATGAAGCATTATATATGGATGGGAGCTCTGGCTGCATGTATGCTGGGCTCTTGTGGCGGTCATGACGAACATGACCATGAAGCGGAGGCTGAGGCGAAGGAAGCACATGCAGCTCATTCCGATGAAATTATTCTTACTCCGGAAAAGGCGAAGGCTGCCGGAGTGAAGGTGGAAGAAGTACAGCCCGGTACGTTCCGGAGCGTGATTGCTACCAGCGGACAGATTCTGGCGGCTCAGGGAGATGAGGCTACCGTTGTAGCTGGTGTGTCGGGGGTAGTGACTTTTACCCGCCCGCTGACCGAGGGAATGCAGGTAGGTGCCGGTACGGCACTGCTGACGGTTTCTTCGCAGCACATTCAGGAAGGAGATGCCGTGAAACGTGCCCGTATCGCCTATGAAACGGCAAAGCGTGAATACGAACGTGCTGCCAAGCTGGTGGACAAGCAGATTGTTTCGCAGAAAGATTTCAGTCTGCTGAAAGAGAATTATGAAAATGCCCGTATCGCTTACGAAGCCCTTTCGCCCAGCAAGGACGGCAAGGGAGTATCGGTCAAGTCGCCGATAGGAGGATACGTCAAGTCGTGTCTGGTAAAGGAAGGCGACTACGTAACCGTGGGACAGCCTTTGCTGACCGTTACTCAGACACGCCGCCTGCAACTGAAGGCTGAGGTGTCCGAGCGTTATTATGCCGAACTGAAATCGATTGTTTCGGCCAATTTCACCACTCCTTACGATAACAAGGTTTACCGGCTGGACGACCTGAAAGGCCGTCTGCTGTCGTACGGCAAATCGTCGGGCGACGCATCGTTCTATATTCCCGTAACTTTCGAATTTGACAACCGCGGCGACATGCTGGCAGGCTCTTTCGTCGAAGTCTATCTCTTGTCGGGAGAACGGCAGGGAGTCATCAGTCTGCCTGTTTCAGCAATTACCGAAGAACAGGGACTGAACTTCGTATACCTTCAGGTAGATGCCGAAGGATACAAGAAGCAGGAAGTAAAACTCGGCATGAGCGACGGTGCCCGCGTAGAAATCCTTTCAGGCCTGAAGGGAGGCGAGAAGGTCGTTACCGCAGGAGCCATGCACGTGAAACTGGCTGCTGCCAGCAATGCGATTCCTGCACACACCCACAACCATTGATGTGCGGGTAGTATTTATCTGATACGGATATCATTTATTAGAGTATTATGCTGAATAAAATCATACATTTTTCATTGCAGAACCGCTTGCTGGTTCTGGTCGCTTCGGTCTTGCTGCTGATAGGAGGTACCTATACGGCGTTTCATACCGAAGTGGATGTGTTTCCCGATCTGAACGCTCCTACCGTGGTGGTGATGACAGAAGCGGGAGGCATGGCTGCCGAGGAGGTGGAGCAGTTGGTTACCTTTCCGATTGAAACAGCCGTAAACGGTGCTACGGGAGTACGCCGCGTGCGTTCGTCGTCTACAACGGGTTTTTCGGTGGTATGGGTAGAGTTCGACTGGAATACGGATATTTACCTGGCACGTCAGATTGTTTCCGAGAAACTGGCAGCGGTAGGAGAGTCACTTCCCGACAATGTGGGCAATCCTACCCTTGGCCCTCAGTCGTCTATTTTGGGGGAACTGCTGATAGTAGGACTGACAGCCGACAGCACTTCCATGCTCGACTTGCGTACCCTTGCCGACTGGACCATCCGTCCGCGCCTGCTGTCTACCGGAGGTGTGGCACAGGTTGCCGTATTAGGAGGTGACATCAAGGAATATCAGATACTGCTGCATCCCGAACGCATGAAACACTACGGTGTGACACTGGGAGAAGTGATGGCTGTAACCCGTGGCATGAACCAGAATACCAACGGTGGAGTGATTTATGAATACGGCAACGAATACATCGTGCGTGGAGTGGTTTCTACCGACGACGTACGCCAGATGGCGCGTGCAGTAGTCAAGACAGTCGACGGTGCTCCGGTGACGCTGGAAGACATAGCCGACGTACGTGTGGGAGCTCAGCAACCTAAGCTGGGACTGGCTTCGGAAAAGGGCAAGCCCGCCGTACTGATCACCGTCACCAAACAGCCCAATACAGGAACCATCGAACTGACCGAGAAACTGGAGGCAGCATTGAAGGACTTACAGAAGAATCTTCCTGCCGATGTAAAGGTTTCTACCGACATCTTCCGTCAGTCACGTTTCATCGAAAGCTCTATCGGCAACGTACAGGAATCTCTTTACGAGGGAGCCATCTTCGTGGTCATCGTACTCTTCTTGTTCCTTGCCAATACACGAACCACTATCATTTCACTGGTAACCCTTCCGTTGTCGCTGGTTATTGCAATTCTGGTACTGCACTATATGGGACTCAGCATCAACACCATGAGCTTGGGAGGTATGGCCATTGCCATCGGTTCGCTGGTAGACGATGCCATTGTCGATGTGGAGAACGTATGGAAGCATCTGCGTGAGAACCGCATGCTCCCCGTCGGCGAACGCAAGCCTGTGCTGGATGTGGTATTCCATGCTTCACGCGAGGTACGTATGCCTATCCTCAACTCAACCCTGATTATTGTGGTGAGCTTCGTTCCTTTGTTTTTCCTGAGCGGTATGGAAGGCCGAATGCTGGTTCCGCTGGGTATCGCGTTCATCGTGTCACTGTTTGCTTCGACCGTTGTCGCCCTGACACTCACTCCTGTACTGTGCAGCTATCTGCTGGGAGGAGATTTCAAGAAAGACGGACTGCCGAAAGAAGCTTTTGTAGCCGTATGGCTGAAAAAACATTATGAGCGTGGACTGCTTTGGGCACTGGGGCATAAGAAAACGGTGTTAGGAGGTACCATCGCTTTGTTTGTGGTGGCACTGGGAGCGTTCTTTACCTTGGGACACAGCTTCTTGCCGTCCTTCAACGAAGGTTCGTTTACCATCAATGTAAGTTCGCTTCCGGGTATTTCACTGGAGGAATCCGATAAAATCGGTCGTCAGGCAGAGGAACTGCTGCTTACCATTCCCGAGATAAAGACCGTAGCCCGCAAGACCGGACGTGCCGAACTCGACGAACATGCACTGGGGGTAAACGTATCCGAGATAGAAGCTCCGTTCGAGCTGGATGGCCGTTCACACGAAGAGGTGCTTGAAGACGTACGCCGTAAATTGTCGGTACTGACCGGAGCCAACATCGAAATCGGACAACCCATCAGTCACCGTATCGATGCCATGCTGAGTGGTACGCAGGCAAGCATCGCCATCAAACTTTTCGGCGACGACCTGAACAAGATGTTCTCTCTGGGTAACCAGATAAAGGATGCGATACGGGATGTGGAAGGCATTGCCGACCTGAACGTGGAGCAGCAGGTAGAGCGTCCGGAACTGAAGATTGTGCCTCGCCGCGAGATGCTGGCCAAGTATGGCATTTCACTGGCACAGTTCAATGAGTTTGTTACGGTGAACATGGCGGGTGAAGTGGTTTCTCAGGTATACGAAAAAGGAAAATCGTTCAACCTCGTGGTACGTGCGGCAGAAGACAACCGTGGTTCAATGGAACGCATCAAAGACCTCATGATAGACGATGCCCAGGGACGCAAGATACCGCTGAGCTATGTGGCACGTGTGGAATCGTCCATGGGACCGAATACCATCAACCGTGAGAACGTTAAGCGTAAGATTGTTATCTCGGCAAACACCAGCGGACGTGACCTGCGCAGTGTGGTAAACGATATTCAGGCACGGGTAAACGAAAAGATACAGTTGCCCGAAGGCTATCACATCGAATACGGCGGACAGTTTGAAAGCGAGCAGGCCGCCAGCCGTACCTTGCTGCTTACCTCCCTGATGAGTATCGTGGTCATCTTCCTGTTGCTGTATGTACAGTTCCGCAACGCCTCGCAGAGTGGCGTGATTCTCTTGAACCTGCCGCTCGCCCTGATAGGTGGTGTCTTCGCCCTGCTGTTTACCACGGGTGAAGTCAGCATTCCAGCTATCATCGGATTTATTTCGCTGTTCGGTATCGCTACCCGTAACGGTATGCTGCTGATCAGCCATTACAATACCTTGCGCGACGAGCAGGGCATGGGAGTACGTGAAAGCATTATCCACGGTTCACTCGACCGTCTGAACCCGATTCTGATGACCGCCTTATCATCTGCTCTGGCCTTGATACCGCTTGCCTTGCGCGGCGATCTGCCCGGCAACGAAATCCAAAGCCCGATGGCAAAGGTTATCTTGGGAGGTCTGCTTACCTCGACCTTCCTGAATGCATTCATCATTCCGATCGTATACGAACTGATGAACCGCAAAAAGTCAGATGCTAATAAACAGTAATTATGAAACATACCTATATCACATTGGCTGCATGCCTGTTCTTTACGGCAGGTATGCAGGCACAGGGCATCGACGAGGTGCTCCGTCAGATAGAACAGAATAATAAAGAATTGCAGGCACAGCAGCAGACTACCCGTGCTGCCCAGTTGGAAGTCCAGACACAGAATAACCTGGAAGATCCTTCGGTAGAATATAGTCCGTTTTATACCAAGGGTATCACCGGCATGTCGAGTTCGGAACTGGTCGTGACACAAGGATTCGACTTTCCTACCCTGTATGCGGCACGCAGCCGTTCAGGAAAGTTGCAGCGTGAAGCCCTTCACCGTCAGTACGAGGCCACCCGTCGCAGTATACTGCTGAATGCCAAGAATCTCTGCCTCGACCTTGTGATGCTGAACAAGCAGCAAGGTCTGCTGGAGGAGCGGAAAAAGAATGCCGACGAACTGCTTGCCTTGTTCCAAAAACGACTGGAAGAAGGGGATGCCGGCATACTGGAAGTCAATAAAATCAAGATGGAGCGGATGAGTGTGCAGACAGAAGTTTCGCAGAATAACGCTGCTCATCGTACCGCTTTGCAGCAGTTGCTTGCCATGAACGGCAATCTTCCGGTGGACTTTACCTCACGCGATTATCCGCAGGTGGAAGCACTGAAGGACTATAACTCCCTGTACGACGAGGTAATGGCTACCGATGCCACGCTGCTGGCTGCTGATGCCGCCGCACGTGCTGCCGAGAAGAACATCAGTGTAAGTCGTCAGAGTTGGTTACCGAAGCTGGAAATAGGCTATCGTCGCAACACTTCACTCGATGAAAAAAGCAACGGTTTCCTTATCGGAGGAAGTTTGCCGATTTTTTCGAACCGGAAGAAACACCAGATAGCCCGTGCACAAGCTATCAGCGCTCAGTATCAGTTGGATAATGCCCGTTTGCAGGCAGAAGCTCAGGTGCAGAGTCAGTTCAACGAAATGCAGCAGTTGACTACCGCCATGCAGGCATACGACGTGGAGCTGATGCATCAAACGCTGGACATGCTGAAAGAAGCCGTTACCGCAGGACAACTTTCCATCATCGATTACTATACGGAAGCCGACAACGTATACCGTAACTTGCAGGCTTACATGGAGCTGGAGAATCAGTACCAGAAGCTGATGGCAAGCATTTACAAAAATCGGTTGTAAAACAGCTATAATTTGTTCTCAGTTGTGTCTATTGCCATAGTATTGACACTACTTTCAGGTTTATGGCTTGTAAGATCATGTCAGTACTTGTGTCGGTTATAGCCATTGTCGGTGTGATTTACTTCAATCATCAAGACAAGAAAGAAGCATTGAAAAATAATAATAAAGGATAGTTTGTAACACACAGGGGGTCGAACTACCTGAGTTTATAAAGTAAGAAAAGCTATTGGAAACGTACATTTCCAGTGGCTTTTCTTTTTTGTGGATGGTTATATAAAGAGATGGTTTTAATAAGTAAAATCAGAAATAAGGAAAAAATTTTGGTATATTCTGAGATTATATTATTTTTTTCTCTATATTTGATAAACCTTGATGAACCTTATAGCAAATTGATATACTTTGATCTTTGAAAGCTGTAAATATGAAGGCTATTGCTTTCATTCATGAAGTGAATTGCTTTGTTTACAGTCGTATGTAAAATATTACTTTGGTAAGATAGCTTATTATATTTGTCCTGCTCCATTTATTAATCGGATAGGGCTTACTATAAATTCTACAGAGAGTTTTAAGAATAGAAAATCAGATTTATAAACGAACACCTAAAATATAAATACTATGAAAACAAAAATCTTATTCTTTTTTGCTTTGATTTTATGTCTTAGCTCTTGCAAGGACGATGAGCCGGTTGAAAATTTCTTTGTAAATACTACTTGGAAACGTGCATTGGATACATCGGGTTCCCGATATGAAGTTCTCAAATTTTATTCGGGAGGAAGATTCGATAACTATAAGGAAACGGCCAATAAAATAACTTATGAAATCAAAAACACTTCCAATTCTTCTTATCGGGTGGATGAAGGGAATTACAAGGTTTTCTTGAATTATTCGAATGAAATAGAAGTAACGATGACGTATGAAGGCACTCCTCCTATCTACATCATAACCAGTAATGGAAATTTTGTTCGTCAGATGGAATAATCTGTTTTTATCTGCCACAAAGATAAATATTTTCTCTTTGGGATGCTGGCTTATACATATAAATGATGTATCCTTTTATTATGTTATAGTTCTTCTATAGGTGGCTTCCAAATTGACGAAAAAGAATAAAAAACAGATAGAAACGTGCTTCTGTAAAGTTTATAAAGTTAATTTTGTGCCCCAAATTAATTAAAATAAGCTTTTGTTATGAATTTTAGGAAGTATGTTCTAATGGCAGCGGTGTGTTGTCTGTCTGTTGTTTTTGTTTCGTGTGATAAGGAGGATGATTTGCCTCCTTCCATGGCAGAGTTGAATATTGAAAAGTTACAAAGCTATCATGCAGCTTATATATCTGTAATAGGTGAAGAAATAGGATATATTGGTGTGAAGGATTATCAAATAGAATCTCCTTATTTAATAGTTACATCAGATGAGGGATATATTTATAGTATAAACATGAATAATGTTACAGCTTTTCAGTATAATAAGTTTGCTAACAGTGTAACAATTTGGTTCTGAAAAATAGATATTGTAGGGCTTCCATCTCCGATTAAAACAGGGGATGGAAGTTCTTTTTTGTTTCCTTTTTTAATAGGTAAAAACTGTAGTAAGAGTTATTATTCGTTCGGGGGTTACACGGTTGGTATCTATTAATTTTCAGAAGGAAAGTGCTTCTTGCAAAGTGTTGTACATGACAATTTTATAGCACTTCAATCAATTATCCGTAAAAAACTCTATTAATTCCATAACTACTATGCTGAATAGAGGAAATAAAATAACAAATACAACGTAATATAATCCAATTTTATAGTTTTCCTTTCTTTTCTTTAAATCCATTTGTAAATACTCTTTGTGAATTGCCTGAACATATTTTTTTTGTTTTAAATGTTTTACGAAAAAATACTTAGCCGAAAAACATAATATTGTAACGCAAACAATAAGTGTGGAATTGTTTCTCAATTCATTAAATAATCGTACGGATAAAAAAAGCAATATAACTACTATATATGAGAATACAATCAAAAAACCTACTCCTATGTGATTATATACTTCATTGTCATTATATTCCATTTTTTGCTTTTCTAACGAATATATTTTATAGATAACTATTTTCTGTAAGCAGTTTTGTATTGCTTTCATAGGTACTTATTTATAAACAGTTACAGCTGAAAGAGTCAACTTAAAAGATTACAGTTATCAGCTTTAAGAACGCAATAATTATAATAGGATAAAAGAATATAGGTATTACTTTCCATAATCCACGCTTATAGTGTTTTTTCCTTTCTTCTTCAGTCATTTTTAAATATTCCTCATAGACTATCTGAACATATCTGTCTTGTTTTAGCTTTTTAATTATCGAGTTGACAACTATTAGACATAAGATGACTGTGCCTAAAGCTATACTTAATTTGTATTGTGGAATTCCGCATATATGTACGAGTATAAAAAGAATTATGCAAGCAGTAAATACGAAAAGTGTTTGTAAAGTTACCCAAATTCCGTTGTATATGTTTCTTTCATCAAATTCTTGTTTGTATTTTTCCAGCATATAAATCTTTGCAATTACAATCTCATAATAGAATGATTTTATTTTTTTCATACCCTTTTATGTTTAAATAGTAGTGATACATAATTAGTTTATTCTGATTAATATCCATAGACGAATTTCCTCCAGTCAATATTATAACCAGTAATAGAATTTATCCGTCAAATGAAGATAGTGTAAAACCCTGCCATTTCTTTCCATAGTAGGAGAAATGGCAGGGTTCTTTGGGGGAGATTAATTACCTCTATGCTATCACTTTCGGTTTACAGAATATCGAGTTCGGCAATTGAAGCGTATTTCGACCGATTGGCAGATTCGACCATTTCAATCTTTACATAGCGGCCTTTTACTTCCGATTTGAAGTAATGGTAACGTTTTACAGGGTCATTGATCAGGTTGCCAAACATGAAATCATCCGCTTTTTCCCATTTCTGGTTATCTGTGCTTACCCAGATCGTACCACGCTCAAACATACCTTCCTGATTGGCTTTCTGAGGAGTATAGGCAAATCCTTTGATGGACTTCACGCTACCCATGTCGATGATCAGACTTTGGTCGGTTGCTGCCGGAGCTGTCTGCCAGTAAGTAGCCGGATCTTCATCGATGGCAAACGCTGCCTGATGCTCGCCGTCCTCACTGCCTGCGTGTACTACTTTCCAGTCTTTCTTGACATATCCGAACTGTTCCTTGCATACAGCGCCTTTTTGGTCGTTCAGTACAGAAACGGCAGATACTTCTTGGTTGTCTGCAAAGAACGGTCCTGTATAAACCTTCGATGAGGCGGTAGGTTCTGTGCCGTCCAGCGTATAGTAAATGGTATAGCCTGCATTCAAGTTGTCGGCACTGTTCTCGCCGTTGCGGTTCCAGTTGAAATCCTGTCGCAAGGGTTCAATGGTAACCATGCCGTTTGCATCACGGTGTGCCGACAGCTGTGGCGGACGTGAATGGTAGTAGTGGGCAGATATTTTGCTGATGGCTGCATCCAGACGTGTCTGTGTGAAACGAACCCGAATCTTGTTGGTCGTTACATCCGGGAAACGGAGAATACGCTTGTAGCCAATGTTGGTGCCGCGTGCTATCTCTTTCCATTTGCGGTCTATCCATGCTTCTACCACGTGTTCTTCTACACGTTCTCCTCTCAGGGCGATGGCTTCCTGAAGCACAAGACGGTTGAAGGTGATGGGAGAGGGAGTCGTAAGAGTTATTTTCGCTCCGCAGGCAACTGTCGTGAAGGTATTTTTATCGTCATCCAGAACCTCTGCCGGACCGCTTGCGCCCTTCAGCAAGTCTACACCGTATGTTTCACGGATGCGCTGGCCCACTTCCTTCAGCGTTGCCACGTCCCTGTCAGAAAAACGTCCGTCCCGGTTGGGCGGTATATTCAAGAGGAAAGTCGAGTTGCCACCCACGGCACGTTCGTAGATGTCGAACACATCGTCGGCACTTCTTACCTTCTGCTGGGTATCGTCACGGTAGAACCATCCTTCGCGGATAGAGGTATTGGTTTCTGCCTGCTGGTAATGCAGGTAATCGCCTTTGTATAAAACTTCGCGGCTACCTAAATCCAAATCAGTCAAATCGGGGAAATAAGAGGTTGTATCAGGATTTTCCGGATAGGTAATCACGTTCCATTCCGTATCTCGGGTTTTGCCACCTTCATTGCCGCACCAGCGGATATCTTCCCGTCCGAATACAGAAGCGTTGGGAGCTACGGCTTTAATCAGTTGTTTCCATGCGGCATAGTTGTAGCGCTGTCCTCCTTTACGCTTGGGATGGGCTCCGTCGAACCACACTTCTTGTATGTCGCCGTATTCCGTAAGGATTTCAAACAACTGGTTCATGAAATATTCGTTGTAGTCGTCCAGCATGAACTGGAAAGTGGTCTTGTTCTTGAAGGGGCGGTCTTTGACAGGACGCGGAATGGTACGCATCGTATACTTACTCAGGTTGCCGTACAGTCCGTCGGGGCTTTCAATCTGATACAAATCTGCCGGCGACAGATATACGCCCAGCTTCAGTCCGTATTTCTTACAGGAAGCCGACAGCGATTTCAGAATATCTCCTTTCCCGTTCTGGAAGTCGGTCGACATAATGCCGTGCTTGGTATAGCGGCTCTGCCACAGCACGAAACCGTCGTGATGCTTTACTGTCAGTATCACCATTTTCATTCCGGCGGCTTTCATGGCTTCACACCATTGGTCGGTGTCCAACTGCTTCAGGTCGAAGATTTTCGGGTCTTCCTTGCCGGTTCCCCATTCTCTACGAGTAAATGTATTGGGACCAAAATGTACGAAAGCGATGAACTCGTTTTCCAGCGAACGCAACTGGTTGGCTTTGGGGACAACATGTGCCGCCTTTTCCAGAATGACTTCCTTGGAATCGGAATCTTCTACTTTGATGGTGTTGGCAAATTCTCTGGTCTGACCGTAGGCTGTAAAGGTCAGGCAGCTTAAGGATATGAACAGAAGGTTTTTCATTGGATTTTAAGTTTGTATAAAGTTATCAGTATAATGCCTATGTTAATAATTTCAATGTTTAGATTTATAGATACAAGAAACATATGTTGTCGTCCCTGTAACAGGTTTGCAATATTCGTAAAATTTCTTAATATATGCAAGTTTATGGACGGTCGTTTGTGCTGCGAGGAGGTCTATTATGGCATGATTAAATTCGGCGGCTTTCGTCAGGACAGAGAGAGAATATCCGGATAGTTTGGTAATGGGGAGGAAATTCGGGCATTTTTGTACAAATAATCTGTTCGCTCTCATAGTCTTTCCGGTGAAAGAATAAGGGAGATTTTATTTTTATTTCCTAATTTTGCACTTGCAATTAATTCATAAAGAAATGCCACTTAATTTACCAGACAAACTTCCGGCTATCGACTTACTGAAGGAAGAAAACATTTTCGTTATCGACAATTCCCGCGCCAGTACGCAGGATATTCGTCCGCTGAAAATTGTCATTCTCAACTTGATGCCGCTGAAAATAACTACCGAAACCGACTTGATCCGCCTGTTGTCTAACTCACCGTTGCAGATTGAGGTCAGTTTCATGAAACTGAAAAGCCATACTTCGAAGAATACGCCCATCGAACACATGAAGGCGTTTTACCGCGATTTCGAATTGATGCGCGATGAGAAATTTGATGGAATGATTATTACCGGTGCGCCGGTGGAACACCTCGATTTTGAGGAGGTGAACTATTGGGGCGAGATTCAGGAGATATTCGACTGGACGCGGACGCACGTCACTTCTACGCTCTATATCTGCTGGGCGGCACAGGCGGGACTGTATCATCACTATGGGATCCCTAAATATCCGCTCGACAAGAAGATGTTCGGTATCTTCGAACATCATATCTGCGAGGGTATGAGCAAGCTGCCTATCTTCCGCGGCTTCGACGATGTGTTCTTCGTGCCTCATAGCCGCCACACGGAGGTGCGCCGTGCGGACATCGAGAAACATCCTGAGCTGACCATCATTTCCGAGTCGGACGATTCGGGCGTGCATATCGTGATGGCTCGTGGCGGACGTGAGTTTTACGTGACCGGTCATTCGGAATATTCTCCTTATACGCTGGATACGGAATATCGCCGTGACTTGGGAAAAGGTCTGCCCATCGATATGCCGAAGAACTATTACCGCGACAATGATCCTGAAAAGGGACCGCTGGTACGCTGGCGGAGTACGGCGAACCTGCTGTTCTCCAACTGGCTGAACTATTATGTATATCAGGAAACTCCATACGATATTAATCAGATAAAGTAATGATCAGACAACGTCCTATCGAACTATTGGCTCCGGCAAAGAACCTGGAGTGCGGCATCGAGGCTATCAATCATGGTGCCGATGCGGTGTATATCGGTGCTCCCCGCTTCGGAGCACGTGCGGCTGCCGGCAATTCGCTGGAAGACATTACCGCACTGGTGCAGTATGCGCATGTGTACAATGTCCGTATTTATGTCACGGTGAATACGATCCTGCGTGACGAGGAATTGAAGGATACCGAAGCGATGATCTGGGATTTATATCGTGCCGGTGTAGATGCACTGATTATTCAGGATATGGGAATAACACGGCTCAATCTGCCGCCTATTCCGTTGCATGCCAGTACGCAGATGGACAACCGTACGGTACAGAAGGTGAAGTTTCTGGCGGATGCCGGTTTCCGTCAGGTGGTGCTGGCACGGGAACTGACGCTCGATGAGATTGCCCAAATACATGCTGCCTGTCCCGATACGCTGCTCGAGGTCTTCGTGCACGGTGCGTTGTGCGTAAGTTACAGCGGACAATGTTACGTGAGTCAGGCGTGCTTCGGCCGCAGTGCCAACCGTGGAGAGTGTGCGCAGTTCTGCCGCTTGGGCTTCGATATGGTAGATGCCGACGGAAAAGTCATTGCGCGCAACAAGCACTTGCTGTCGCTCAAGGATATGAACCAGAGTGAGAACCTGGAGGCACTGCTCGATGCAGGGGCTTCTTCGCTCAAGATAGAAGGACGACTGAAGGATGTATCGTATGTAAAGAACGTGACGGCGTACTACCGTCAGAAACTGGATGCTATCCTGAAGCGCCGCAAGGAATATACACGTGCTTCGTCGGGAACGGTGAAGCTCGCTTTCCGTCCGCAGTTGGACAAGAGTTTCAGTCGTGGCTTTACCGACTATTTCGCGCACGGACGTAATCCGGGCATTTTCTCGTTCGATACACCGAAATCGCTGGGCGAGGAGGTAGGAACGGTCAAGGAGATTCGGGGCAATTACCTCACGGTAGCGGGGGTGAAGTCGTTCAGCAACGGCGACGGCTTGTGTTATCTCGATGAGCGGGGTAAGTTGTGCGGCTTCCGTGTGAACCGGGTGGACGGCAACAAGCTCTATCCGCAGGAGATGCCGCGTGTAAAGCCCAAGACCAAACTGTACCGTAACTTCGATCAGGAGTTTGAACGGGTGATGCAGAAGAAGTCGGCCGAACGGAAAATCGCTGTGACGCTGAGGCTGGAAGAGAATAATTTCGGCTTTACCCTGTCGCTTGCCGATGAGGATGAGAACCGTATCAGCATTGCCTTGCCCAGAGAAAAGGAACTGGCACGTACTCCTCAGCAGGAGAACCTGAAGAACCAGTTGAGCAAGCTGGGAAATACACCGTTCGAGGCTACGGCGGTAGAAATTGCCTTGTCGGACAACTGGTTTATTCCTTCGTCCGAACTGTCCGACCTGCGACGTCGGGCGGTAGAGAAACTGCTGGAGGCTCGTCGCATCAATTATCCGCAGGAAATCTGGCGTATGCCCGAAACCCATCATGCTTTTCCGGTTCAGGAACTGACATACTTGGGAAATGTGATGAACGGTGCCGCTGCCGCTTTCTATCACGATCACGGGGTACGGCGCATTGCACCGGCATTCGAAAAAGAAGCACCGGAAAAGGCTGCGCTGATGTTCTGCAAGCATTGCTTGCGCTACAGCATGGGCTGGTGTCCGGTACATCATAAAGTGCGCTCGCCTTACCGCGAACCATATTTCCTGGTCAGCAGCGACGGCAAGCGTTTCCGTTTACAGTTCGACTGTAAGCAGTGTCAGATGAAAGTATATGCAGAAGAGTAAATACATATTGATCCTCTTGTTGCTGCTCGGTATCGTGGCTTGCCATTACCGTCCGGCAGCTTCGGTAGACAAGGGACCGCAAGGAAAGGATGATTCACTTCCGGTCGTCTTGCCCGAACGGGCGTATGCCCTGAGCAGTAATTTCGAGGTCGAGGCCGATACCTTATGGTTACACCAGTTGCCGTTCATGGATAGTGTTCCTGTTGTAAAGGGAAATCAGTTGGTAGTAGCCGAATTTGATGTGCATCCTCAGGATTCGCTGGATTCCATCTGGGTAAAGGTGGCGCGCGATCAGGAAACTATCGGTTGGATTCAGGAACACGAGTTGTTGGAGCATATTGTACCGGTGGATCCTATTTCCCGCTTTATTCACTTGTTCAGTAGTTCGCATGCCTTGCCGTTCTTTCTGGTAATGGCTGTTTTCTTTCTGTGGTTTGTCTATCGGGCAGTACGTAAAAAACAGATTAAGCTGATTGGACTGAATGACATCGACAGTGTGTTTCCGGTTACCTTGTCGCTGCTGATGGCGATGGCTGCCACGTTATACAACAGCATCCAGCATTTCGTACCGGAAACGTGGATGCACTATTATTACGATCCTACGCTGAATCCGTTTGGTGTGCCGTTTATCCTCGGCCTGTTCATCGTGTGTGTGGGACTGATTCTGCTTGTCGGGGTGGCAATGCTCGATGATCTTTTTCATCAGACAAAGCTGGAGGTAGCATTTTTCTACCTGCTGGGACTGGCTTCATATTGTATCTTCCTGTACATATTCTTCACCTATGTGTGGGTATATGCTGCCTATGTCTGCCTGATAGCCTACACGGTATGGTGTGTAGACCGCTTGCGGAAGTCGGATAAATATCCGTATGCCTGTGGAGCCTGTGGAGCAAAAATGCGGACAAAGGGTGTTTGTCCGCATTGTGGTGCACTGAATGAATAGAAAAAACGATGTTGATTAAGATGCACGCGTGCGAGCCTTGCGTGTGCAGTAACGTTTACATTGTGCACAGATATCGTATCCCAACATGGCTCCCAAAATGAAATCTTCTTCCGGACTGAGCAGGTTCAAGGGCCGGGTTACCATCAGGCGGATGGCATTGATACATTCCGCCTTGCCGAAAAACAAGTTGATGCGTTCCTCGTCTACCGGCTGAATCACGAACGGGATGCGCTGGCTTTTCAACCGGTTTATGGCAAATGTTTCGTATTTCTTGTTGGTGGTGTAGAGCACCATCTGACGCACACCTTTTTTGTATTCGTAGATGTGGTTCAGAAACACTTTCAGTTCTACGGGATTGATTTCAGTTACTTTCATGGGAGTAGTTTGTTGGGAATGACTGATAGGGTTGTCCGGAGGTCGGTTTCAGGCAAGTTCGGCTTTCAGGGTTTCTGTCCATGCCGTTATACGCTCTTCGGTCTTGTCGCTTTCGTTGATGTCGTCGATGGCAAGTCCCACGAAACACCCGTCGTCGGTTACGGCTACAGAAGAACTGTAGGTATAGTCTGTAGCTGGAACTGTACCGATGAAGCGGCAGCCACTGTCTTTCAGTTCGTTGAACAAGATACCCATGCCGTCGCAGAACGTATCGGCGTAAGATTCCGAGTCACCGCATCCGAACAGGGCAACCGTCTTGCCGGAAAGATCCATTCCTTTCAAAACCTTGATGCCGTCGTACCAGTCGTCCTGCAATTCGCCGTCGCCCCAGGTAGACGTTCCTAAAATCAGTGCTTCATAGCTCCCTGCCACATCAGCAGTTAGCTTGCTTACATCGTATACGTCGCCGGAAGAAATTCCTAACTTGTTTGCTATCATGCGTGCAACAGACTCAGTTGTGCCTGTTGTAGAACCGTAAAATACACCAGTCTTTTTCATTGCTTTATACTTTTAGTTGATTTGACATTGCAAAGTAACGGTGTATGGAGAAGTTTTGAAATACCTAAAAATAATGATTTTGTACGCATCGTTTAAGGTCATGTTTATTTCTGGAAAAATGATACTTAATATATTGATATTAAAAAAAATATCTTATATTTGTATATGTCGATTTTACGCTATCCGGAAGAAATAAACCTTTTATCTGATAAAATAACAGCCTATGAAACTAATTACATCTTTCTACCCGTGTACGGTAAGGTTTAAACAACAGATGATTGTGAGAACATTTTACGCGCTACTAACATTCATTTTTATTTGTGCAAATGCGACAGCACAAGTAAGTGAAAGGATCAGCTTTGATAAAAAAAGCAAAAAGATAACTATAACGTTAATAAATGATTATGATACGCGTAGCTCCATAAGGTCAGGAATCTCGTATGCCCCTTTCCCAACAGATAATTGCTGGTACAAAGTCTGGTGGAAAGATAAAGATTCTACAGTTGTGGATAGTATAGATGTGGCTTGGTTTTATGAAAAATATATAGATAGCATCCTATTTCCAAAAACGGAAAAGTCGTTCACATTTAACTTAACACCACGTGTACCAAATGTCAAATCAGTAGAAATTTTTATCCATTTTGGAGTATATACTATTATCGGTAAAAAAATAAATTATTGGGAAAAAACTGTCACAAAAGTTTATGACCTAAATTGAATCTGAAATTGAGGTGATTCTCAAAATAAAAGATATAGCTATCAGAAACACAGCGAGAATCGTGATCTGAGGAGAAACCCTGAACCTTTCAAAAGGAACCGGAGCTGAAACGCCTGAAACGCGAACAGGAGCAATCTATCAAAAGCATCCTCCTGCTTTAGCCTTCGTTGTGAAGGAACCAAAGACAGGAGGATGCTTTGCTTTTAAGTTTCTATTTGGTTTACGGAATGTGAGGCGGACATCAGAAACGGCAGCGGATATCCACACCTACCTGAAGCGGACGGCCTTTCTGTGCAAAGCCTCTGTTCATGGTTTCGAAGTAGAATGCCTGATAGTCGGTGTTAAGCGCATTGTTTATCCAGAAAGCCAACTGTCCGTTGCCCTTGTTGAAGTTGACACGTCCGTTCAGTGTGCCGTACAGCGCCTGACTGGCATTGTTCTGTTCTGTCCAGTAGATGCGTCCGGCAGCCTTGTAGTTGGCATTTACCGTAATGTTGTCTAAGATAGCACCCTTTCTCATAGTGAACACGTACTGTGCTCCTACATTGAACGTGTGCTTGGGAACGAAAGGCACATAGTTGCCGTTGTAGTTCTCTGTGTCGCTCACCACGTAGTCGGTAAAGGTAGCGTACGTATATCCGTAGTTTCCGTTCAGGCTGAAAGCATCAGTCACCTGTGCACGCAGGGAAGCTTCAGCTCCCAGGCTGCGGCTCTTTCCCGCATTGACCGTGATACGTCCCAGTCCGCTTTCGGCAAAACGTGAAATCTGCTGGTTGCGTGTATCCATGTAGAACAGAGCAACGTCGGCTTGCAGCTTGTCGTCGAACAGGGTAGTGTGCGAACCAACCTCATAGTTCCATGAGTATTCAGGCTTGTAGAGTGTAGCATCCGATACGTTGACATCCGAAGCCGGCATATCCGGCATCATTCCGGCAAACTTGCCGAGCACCTCGTCCTGCTTGATGGCATTCATCATATCGTTTCGCATGTTGTTCTGTATCAGGTCGGAGAACATCTGAATGTTGTATCCTCCTGATCGGTATCCTTTGCTGACGGTAGCATACACGTTGTTCTTGCTGTTCCATGCGTACTGAATGGTAAACTTAGGCAGCAACTGCAAGTAGTCGGTCGATTCCTTGCCGACGAACTGCGTCTTGGCATTCAGCGGTCGGACAATCGCCGTTGGAAGGAAAGGAGCCGATACGCTGAAATCGAAATTCATGTCGCATACCGAGTTGTAGTCCAGTTTCAGTTTCTCGTAGTCCAGACGCAGACCAGCCGTAACCGACAGACCTTCTACCAGTACATCGTTGAACGTAGACTGGTGGTAAATGGCACCGTTCAAAATCGGTGTATCGAATACGCCCGATACGGGCAAGGGGCGTGTCGTAATCTTAGTCGCCAGAGTAGGCGCTCCGGCAGGTAGATGCGAGAGTCCTGCGTTGATATTATCCTCGATGAGGCTCTGTATACCGTCTTCCTGGAAAGTAACCGGACCGTCAGTCTTCAGCCACTGATAGAATCCGCTTACTCCCGTAGTCCACTGCCAGCGGTTGCCCGGCTTCGACTTCAATACCAGTTCCTCGCTGATGGTCTTCGAGTTCTGTTTCTGCATCATCGTATAAATATCAGCTTCCGTAAAGTCCTGATCCAGGTTCATCTGGTCGTACAGATACTGGAAACCCGTCACGCTGCTCAGGATAAAGTTGTCTGCCTGATGTTCCAGATTCAGACCACCGTTCAGCAAGTTACGCTTGTAACCGCACGCATGGTTGTACGAAATCTTTCCGATGTATTCATTGCGGTCTTCCGTCTTGTCGTCGGTACGTCCGGTATATTCGTACGGATAACCTCCCTGATTGGTATATTCATAATTCAGTGTCAGGTCCAGCTTCAGGTTCTCCGTAGGCAGGTAGATGGCACGGAAACGTCCTCCGAACTCATCGTCCGTATCGATACGCTTGTTGTTGAAACTGTTCTTGAAGAAACCTCCTTTGTGCTCGTAGAAGAATCCCGTAGAGAAAGCGAACTGCGAAGAAATACGGTGATAGTGAGTCAGAGAGGCTTTATAGTCATTGTATGTAGCTGCGCTCAGACGAATATCCGTACCCTGATAGGTAAAAGGCGATTTGGTAAACACACGAATCAGTCCGCCCATGGTGTTTCGTCCGTACAGCGTTCCCTGCGGACCACGCATCACGTCGATTCGTTCGATATCGGAATAGTTGAAGTCGAAAGCCGACTTGTCGATAAATGGAATATTGTCGACATACAGACCCACGGCAGGCGTGTTGATACGCGAACCGATACCGCGGACATACACCGAGGTAGTCAGCTTGGAACCGTAATCGGGGATAAACAGATTGGGTACAAGTCCCGACAACGCCTTGACCGAAGTCACCGAGTTGTTGCGCATTTCGTTCTGCGAGAGCGAAGTCGACGAAATAGCCTGCTGGCGCAGACGGTTATTTTCCTTGGGAGTGGCGATAACCACCACTTCTTCGATGTCTATAACTTTGGTAGTGTCCTTGACCAATGCAATCTCTGTATCGGTTGGAGCGGCAAAAGCGACTGTCGTCACGGCAGTTGCCAGCGAAGCGAGAATTGTACGTTTCATGCTATCTGTTTAGTGGTTTTGTAATTCGGCTGCAAAGTAACGTCAATTCCCGTTATCCGGCAATCCTAATTTATGAGGATTGTGTGGAAAAATATTAGGCGATGATTACAGGAAAACTTCCCGATGTTTTTTGAGAATTTGTACAAAAAATCAAAAAACATCGGGACGTTTTTACAGAAATCTCCTGATTTAGCCTTCGTTTATTGTAATTACGTGGCTAAAAGCAGGAGATTTTGGGTTGTAACCTATAGGTGATAAGTATAGGTTAATTTATTCCCTATTGAAAACTGTTTATCTTTTACTTTTGTTTTTTAGGGCTTTAACAGATTTAATGCTTCCTGTGGCTTTAAGCCATCGGATGTTTTTTGCTTGTACGATTTTACTTTTACTGCTTTTTCGAGTTTGGTATCTCTGCTCGATGCACCTACCTTAAATGTATAAGTGCCGGAAGTTGTTACCCATGCTGTTGCTTTTTCATTGTAAGAAGCTAAGCTTTCGACAGGTATGGAGATGGTTACTTCCTGACTTTCGCCGGGATTCAGCAAGCGTGTCTTGGCAAATCCTTTCAGTTCCTGAGCGGGGACATTCAATTTGCCTTTGGGGGCTTTGACGTAGACTTCTGCTACTTCTTTTCCTTTGCATTTACCCGTATTGGTTACTGTAAATGTTACATCGTAGTTCGTACCGTTATTCAGTACGTTCAGGTCTGAATAACTGAATGTGGTGTATGACAAGCCATAACCGAAGGGGTAGGAAACTTCTTTGTTGAAACTGTCGAAATATCTGTAACCTACGTAGATGTCTTCTTCGTAGTTGGTGTAGTCGAAGTTCTTTTCATCCGTCGTAGTCCGGTTCTTTCTTTGTTCCATGAATGCTTTCATATCATTGATCGACGGGCTGTTCATTGGGAAGTTTTTGCTTGAGTAGGCATCGTCTACGTGAAGAGGGAATGTCATAGTCAGCTTACCGCTTGGGTTCTGTTTCCCGCTTAAGATATCGGCGATGCTGTTTCCGCCTTCCTGACCGGCTTGCCATGCACACAAGATTGCATCCGGCTGGTTTTTCCACGAAGCGGTTTCGATGACGCCACCGATGTTCAGCACGACAACGACCTTTTTATTTGCCTGCTGGAAGGCTGCACATACTTTCTGTATCAGCTCTTGTTCTTCCGGAGCCAGGTTGAAGTCGTTTGCGTTACGGTCAAGAAATTCTCCCGAAATACGACCTAAGGTAATGACTGCGATGTCGTTGTCTGCTACGGCTTTGTTCAGCTCTTCGGCTGTAGGCACCAGTTCCTTGGGGCGCGGTGCAGAGAACATAGCCAGTTGGTCGAAGCTGCCGGAACGTTCATTCTTCTTTTTCTCTTCATTTTTATAGGTAAGATACTTGCTCAGAATGTTGGGGTCGACAACATAGTTGGCGTTTCTCAGTCCTTCGATGAGTGAAACCGTGTAAGCGCGGTTTACATTACCCGAGCCTGTTCCTCCCGGAATAATATCGTAACTGGTATATCCGTATACGGCAACGTTCTTCACGGATGACTGAAATGGTAATGCCTGATTTTCGTTTTTCAGCAGAATCATACCTTCGGTAGCCGATGAGCGTGTAATGGCTGCGTGTGCTACGAGGTCTGGCTTGTCACTATGCTGGTAACCTTTGAAGTGTGGACATTTTACAATCAGTTCCAGAATGCGTTTTACGTTACGGTCCAGAATACTTTCGTCCAGTTTACCGCTTTTTACGGCATTGTAGATCTCATCATATTGCTGTGGGCGTCCCGGTTGCAGCATTTCGTTGCCTGCAATCATTTGTGCTACGGCATCTTTTCCACCAAACCAGTCGGTCATGACCATTCCCTGATACCCCCAGTCGTTCCGTAGAATGCCGGTCAGCAGTTCGGTACTTTCCGAAGTATACGTACCGTTTACTTTGTTGTAGGAACTCATGACGGTCCACGGATTTCCTTTCTTGATGGCTATTTCAAATGGCTTCAGATAAATTTCTCTTAATGCCCGCTGGCTGACGCGTGCATCATTGGCATTTCGGTTGGTTTCCTGATTGTTTACAGCAAAATGTTTCACAGAGGTACCTACTCCTTTGCTTTGTACTCCCTGAATGTAAGCTGCTCCTATTTCGCCGGCTACCACGGGGTCTTCTGAATAATATTCAAAATTACGTCCGCACAACGGATGACGGTGGATGTTGATGGCTGGTGCCAGTAAAACATCAGAACCATATTCCAGTACTTCTTCGCCGATGGCTTGTCCTACCTGTTTGACGAGTTCCGTATTCCAACTGGAAGCCAGTGCCGTGCCGATGGGAAAATGGGTACAGTAATAAGTCTTGCTGTCGAAATCGCGAATCGGGTCGATGCGCAGACCTGCCGGGCCGTCGGATAGGATGACGGCAGGGATTCCCAGTCTTGGAATGGGGTAGGAAGTTCCTGCCGTACCGGGAAGCATGGAGCGGGTAGAACCGATAACCGGAGCCGTACCCGATAATCCGTCCATGCCTGTTCCGATACAGAAATGAACTTTTTCTTCCAGTGTCATGGCAGAAATTATTTCGTCTATATTGTCTGCTTTCAGTTGTGGAGCTTCTTGGGCTACTGATGCGCTTGCCAGTAAGAGGCATGCGGTAAACGATGCTAATGTTTTTCTCATATGCGTGTTAATTTAGGGTTTGATAAGCAATGTATTGATAGAACGGGCTGGTAAGTTCACCGTAATAGGTTCGTTGTTCACCATCAGGCTGATGGCATATTCCTTGTCACTCGGATTGGCTGTTATGACAGGGATGCTTCCGTCTTCGTTGATGAAGGCCAGCACGTTGGTATAGTTTCCTCCTGTTTTAATGCGTTTGGCAGTAGGCTGTACATAGTGGCTTACATGCTTCAGGATATAATATTCGGGAGTATACGTAAAGGTCTTTGTGGAGTCATTGACGGTAATCAGTGAGTTCTGGCACCATCCCCAGCGGCTTACACCACCTTCCATTAAGGAGGTATTCCAGTACATGTAAGTGTTGACACCGTTTTCCAGATAATATCTCATGAGATCCCATGAATGCATGGCTCCTTCCCAGTTGTTTAAGCCGTTGCCGCATTCCTGTTCTGTCTGGTAATAGCTCAGGTGAGGATATTTGTTGCGGATAGCGGGAAGGGCATCTTTTCCTGCCCACTGGAAACCACAGCCTTTAATGTAAGTTGAGCAAACGGAGTCGGTCAGCAGGGTATCGACCAGAGCCGGATTCGGACGTTCTACTGTACCTGCATAGATTTCTACGTTGCGTTTGTTCATTTCAGGACCCAGATATTTGATGAAGTTGCTTAAACCTTTGTAAGTCCAGCAACAGGACGGGTAGGGCTGTGCCGAATTGGGTTCGTTTTGGGGCATAACCATGGAAATATTGATTCCGTGTTCTTTATAGGCGTCAATAAATTTGCCGAAGTAAAGTGCATAAGCTTTCAGGTAAGCTTCGTCCTGAATAAAACCGTCGGTACCTTCTTTTATCTGCTTGTCCTCGGACAGATTGTTTTCTACCGGATGCATCCGGAAGCGTAGCGGATTGGCATTGATCTTCTCTTCGGCTGGCTTGTTTTGAGGTGATTTCATCCTTCTTGTCCATACGATGCTTGCAGAACATGCATAATGCTTGTTGACTTTCATCCACGAGGGAGGGCACCAGGGAGAAGCCCATAATTTGAGATTGGGATTATAGGCCAATGCGGCTTGAATGAACGGAATCAAGGTCTGCTCGTCGTGGCTGACACTGAAGTCTTTCATTTCGAAATCTTTATCTGTTTCATCGTAGGAATACCAGTCCAGACTGAAATCGTTGGCTCCCAGAGGCATACGACCGATGGTGAAATTGCCTCCTGCCGGTGTGTACAGCTCCTTAAAAATGCTGTCACGAACGGCCGGATTCAGTTTACTTAATGATTCCCATCCTTTTTCATTGAAACAGGAGCCGAATCCTTCTATTGTCTGATCGGTCTGAGTAGGGTCGATGATGACCATACTGTCCGCTTGTGAGGTCAGGTATTTATTTTCGGTCCTTGTTTCCCAAGGAGAATCGTAGGTCGTTGTCACCCATTCTGCTATTTTGGCAGAATGAGGAGTGCAGGCGGCCAACAGGCCGCACATGCATCCACTGATAAATAAATGATGATATTTCATAAATTCCTTCAAATTAATATCCTTCGTTTTGTTTGATGTTCGGGTTTACGCTGATTTCTGTATCGGGGAATGGCATCAATACGTTGTAGCTCTTGAATCCGGCATTCGGGTTTTCAAAATACATCGGATTGCCGTTGGAGTCGTAAGTTCCCAAAGAGGTTTTCTTGCCGCTTTCTTTCAATACCTTTTCTGCATCTCCCCAGCGGACCAGATCCTGGAAGCGTACGAACTCAAAGGCGAGTTCCAGTCGTCTTTCTTTCTTGATATCTTCGAAAAGGGCATCTCCTGTACTGCTTATTGCAGGCAATTGTACACGTTTACGTACTTCGTTGACATAGCCTTGTGCTTTAATGTCGTCAGGGCTACTTTTCCGGTTTTGTGCCTCTGCTGCCATTAACAGTACATCTGCGTAGCGGATGATGCGGAAGTTGGTACCGGAAATGGTGTGGTAACTTTCGTTTGATTCTGCTATTTCGTCCATGTAGGGGCCATATTTGGTGCGTACCAGACCGTCGCAGCCATAAGGTAGTGAGCCGTCTGAGGCACGGATGGAAGCTCCATAGTAATTGGCCAGGTCTTCTTCATTCAGCACGGTGGCTTTCTGGCGGATCAGGTCGCCTTCTTCCAGAAAGGCTTCTCTTAATCCGGGTTCAGGACTGACCATTCCCCAGCCTGTTTCCGACAGACCTGTACTTCCTGCCTTGAAATAACCGGAGCGGGGACCACAGTAGGCTGCGATGCAGGTGCTTTCGAGTACTTCGGTCAGGTCGGCTGTATACGAAATCTCGAACACTGACTCACAGCCAAATTCGGATGCCTGACGGGTTATCTGGCTATAATCGGGATAAAGGTCATATTCTTTTGAGGTAATGACTTCTTCGAAAGCAGCAGCTGCTTCATCGTATTTTTTCTGGAATAGATAGGCCTTTCCTAAGAGTGACTGGGCAGTACCTTTTGATACTTGTGCTTTTTGGGCGGCACCTTGCTGACTTTTGAGCGGCAGTACCGGAATAGCTTCGCTCAAGTCCTTTTCTATCTGGGCGTAAAGAGCTTCTATGGTCGAATTGGGCTGATTGTAGTTGCCGGCTTCCAGTGGTTCGGTTACCAGTGGAACGGGGCCCCATAAAGTTACCAGTTCAAAATAGGCATAAGCACGCAGGCATTTGGCCTCTGCTATACAGAGCTCTTTGGTGTCGCTGTCTTCTTTGACATTTTTCAGCAAGATGTTGCAGCAATATATCATTTCATAATATTTTGTGAACATGGATTTCAGCATGGTGTTCGATGCCGGAATGTCAAATTCATTCAATTCATTACCGGTACTGTTGTCGCTTCTGCCTCCACCTCCAGCTTGTGCATCATCCGAAAGTATGTTTTTGTATTCGAATGTATTCAGATTGCTGCTTTGTAATTTATCATAGATGGCATAAAGTGCCTGTAGAGCTTCGGCGTCCGTTTGATAGAAGTTCTCTTGCGGAGTTACTCCTCGCTGGGTAGTGTCGAGAAAATCGTTGCATCCCGTCAATGACAAGGATATGAGCGTTGATAAGGCTATGGATTTAAATATATATTTTGTTTTCATAATATCTGTTTTTTAGGTTGTTAGAAGGATAAGGATGCTCCGAACATAACTTTTTTTGCATTGGGGAAATATCCGCGGTCAACACCGATACTGTTGTTGTCGCTGGCACTTGCTTCCGGATCCATACCCGGATAGCTGGTGACGGTGAAGAAATCTTCCAGTGAAATAGACAAGCGTAAGTTGGTGATACCACACTTGCTCATAAGGTTTTTCGGGAATGTGTATCCTAACTGAAGCTGTTTTACTTTCATGTATGAGCCATCAAATACCATCATGTCGCTGCACCAGAAATTGGTGTTTGTGGTCTGGTAGTAAGCAGAAGGATATTTGGCGGAAACGTTCGAGCTGCTCCAGCGGTTATCTGCAAACTCGGCAAGTCGGTTGGTTGTTGGACGGTCCGGACGACGGCAGCCGTAAAGTACATCGTTTCCTACAGAGCCGTTGATGAATGCTGTGAAGTCGAAACCTTTATATTCCAGATTGAGTGTAACACCGTATGTAAAGTCGGGTATAGCACTTCCAATCATGGTCATATCGTTGGTATTTATCGCTCCATCTCCGTTGACATCGACAATGTTTACATCTCCGTCTGCTGTCAGGCCGTTGGTTTTATAACCTCTGAAGTACCATACAGGATATCCTTTTTCGAATGCGGTAGTGGTATTCCAGCTCATCAGACTTAAACCGCTGATACGGTCGATAGATGGATCCAGATACGTTACTTCGTTGTGTAATGTCGATAAGTTGGCGTTGATGCTGTAATTGAAATCACCGATGTTGCTTCTCCAGCCTAAATCGAATTCAAAGCCTTTATTCAGTACATTACCACCGTTGATAGGCGAAGCTGTATTTCCTGCTTCAAGTGCCGGAGTATTTTGTGTAATCAGATTTTTGGTCTTTTTATGGAAATAGTCGAATCCGAAACTTAAACGGTCATTGAATGCACGTAAGTCTACTCCTAAGTCGATTTGTTCGCTGGTTTCCCACGTAAGATTGTAATTGCCCAGTGAAGACGGACGTGCTGCCGTAACATAACTGCCATCTGCCAGTGGATAAAGGTAAGAAGCATTGATGTATGCCCATGTAAGATAGCTTAGGCCTGAGCCTGAAGAAGCGATATTGGAAGCATACGAGTAATTCTGAAGGTTACTCAAACTACCGTTCTGTCCCCAACTGCCACGTATTTTTAAGTAAGATATAGGAGTATTTTGCGGGAACCAGTTCTCACGGGTAATCACCCAACCTAATGAGAAAGCAGGAAAGACTCCCCATCTTTTATCTCTTGGAAGTATTGAAAGTCCGGCACCATCACAACGCAGAGTTGCTTCAAACAGGTATTTGTTGTCGTAATCATAGTTGACACGACCGAAGAAGGATGCCTTGCGGTCTGTTAAAGTGGTACCGCCAACGTTTGAACCTGCCTGAGAGGATACGAAGTCTAAGTCTGCAAATGATTCCTCATCTTTCAGCAGTGGATAGCCGGATGCATTGACTGTCTTGTATTCGTATTGTGATACGGCTGTACCTACCATAACGGTAAAATTATTTTTATTGATGCTTTTGTTGTAGGATGCAAAGTTTTCCCATTGCCAGTAGGTTGTTGTCGCATCGGCATCACTTACAGAAGGAGTACTGTTGTTCATTTCAGAATTATAGTAGAATCCGGGTTTGTAGACATGTGCATTGTATTGGTTGAACCGGATTCCTAAACGGGATGTAAATACAAATCCTTTAAACGGAGTGATATCCAAAGCGATATTACCGATCATGGAGCTGTTGGTTGTTTCTGTCTGCATCAGGTTTCTTTGTACTAAAGGATTGATACATTCTCCGGTTACATAATTGGATATACCGTAGTAATTTCCGTTTTCATCCGTCATGAGGTCATGACCTGCATCGATCAGGTTTTGTACGTGAGCCGGCAGTGCGCTTCCTGCATCATAAACTACAGGAGTTAACGGGTCCATCATCAGGGCGTTGGAGATTACTCCTCGTGATTCATCATTCTGGCTGATAGAAGAACGGATGGAACGGTTGAATTGGAGATTGCTGCTGATTTTCAACCATTTCTTTGCTTGAACACTACCGTTGAACATACCTGAGTACCGTTTGTAGTTATCTTGATCTCCTACAACGATACCTTCCTGGTTCAGATAGGAGAGAGAGGCCAGGTAGGTCATTTTATCATTACCTCCAGAAATAGACAGGTTGTGTTTCATCATGGGAGCATTTTCGAATGTTTCATCTATCCAGTTGGTATTGATTCCGTTGTCGGTAACCTCTGAACTGATGAGCTGTGCTTCCTGCATATAATCCAGATATTGTCTTCCGTTCATCATTTTGGAGGTCTTTCCTAAGCTCTGGATTGTATACTGGAAGTTGTAATCTATTTGGGTACGTCCTGATTTTCCACTTTTTGTAGTGATCAGGATAACGCCATTACCTCCTTCTGCACCGTATATGGCAGCAGATGCTCCGTCTTTTAGAACTTCCATACTGGCTATGTTGTTGGGCTCCAGTGTACTGATATCGGTGGTACGTAAACCGTCTACAATAAATAGTGGTTCGGAATTACCGTTGGAGCTGTAACCGCGGACACGGATTTTCATAGATTCACCCGGGGCTCCTGAAGAAGATAATACCTGTACACCTGAAGTTTTACCTTGCAAGGCTTGTTCCGGACGTGTATTTGTGCTTCTTAAAATGTCGTCTGTTTTTACTGAAGAAATAGCTCCTGTTACAACACTCTTTTTTTGAACGCTGTAACCTACTACGATGACTTCATCAAGTGATTGGTTGTCTTCTGCTAATTTGATGTTCATGGTAGGAGCTGCTGTTTTTTCTTGTGTTATGTAACCGATATAAGAAAAAACAAGAATCGAATTTTCGGGAACAGTCAGTGTGAAATTTCCCTCTAAGTCGCTAATGGTACCATTGGTCGTACCTTTTTGAAGAATAGATGCACCAATGACAGGTGCGTTTAGATTATCCACTATAGTTCCTTTTACGTGAACTTGTGCATGTAGGGTTACCCACAAAGATGATAACAAGGCCCAAAGGAATAGCCTTTTCAGTAATAAATTAAAGTTTTTCATAAAAATAGTTTTAAAGGTTTTATCAATTGCGGATAAACAAAATTAATAAGCTTATACGTTTATTGTATTCGCTGGTAAATGCTATGGTAAGTTGTTTAGTAACCTTTAAAATCTATTTATTGTTGAAAATTAATGTTTTATGTTTTAAATATGGTAAAAATACATAGTAGGTTTATATGATATTGGTTTCTTTTTGTGCAGAAAATTCAAACAAAATCTTACCTAATTGGCGGACTCTGTCCGGAAAGTTTTCGTTCGATTCAATAGCCCGGCTTCTCATTTTCAGTCGGGCATTGTACACCGTTTGAGGGGAGAGGTGCAAAAATTCTGCTATTTTGGTGCTGCTGGTTATACCCAGTTTGACCAGTGCGTAAATACGGAGATCGGTATTCATCAGCTCACCTTTTTTGAGTGAGATTCTTTCTTCTGGTTTTAACAATTGGTTGAAATCATTGATAAAGTTAGGATAAATCTTTAAAAAAGTAATATCGAACTTATGATATAAATCTTGTATCTCATGAGTGATTGATTCGTCTGTGGGATCATTCTGTCTCATCAGTTCTTCATACTGCTTGGTTTGTAGTTTTCGGTATGTTGCCTTACGGATGTCTTGAATTTTGGTTATGTAACTGGAGCAAATGGTAAATAGCGTACCTATGTATGTTTCTTTGATATAATTTGCTTCTAACATCTGTTCTGTAATAATCCCCATTTTCTTGTTCGCTTTTTGTAAGTCCTGATTACTGATAGCTAAAGTATCGTAAAGATGCTTCATTTGTTCTACATTTTTATCAAGTTCTTCATTCTTTTTTTGCAGTTCTCTTTTTGAATGAGTTTGTTTTGGAGAAGGATATAGATGTAAGCACTGCTGATACATAAAATAATGAAAAAGCAGACAAGGGCAATGGTGTATTTTTGATTGGCTTGTTCTTTAGCTTTCGATAACTGTCGCATTTTATCTACCGTGTTTTGTAAGGCAATCATGAAGTTGTTTGTTCTTGTCCGGCTGGGATATTCTTCCTGACTGTCTACAACATAGTGAATGTAGTTATAAGCATATGCGAATTTGTTTAGTTTATAGGCTTCTTGTGTTAATATCATGATTGAAGGGCTGTCACGGTTTACATTCTTTATGTCGGTGATAGCTGATAGGGCTAAATATTTGATGCATTCTTTAGAGTGTGTCTTTATTAGGAGGTAACTTAGCGCAAAGGTAAAGTGGGGGTACCACGGGTCAGAATCGTTTAATTGGGCAATCTTCTTTCTGAGCATTGAAATTGTTTGTGGTATGAGTTCGTTGTTGGTCTTGAGTTTGTAAAAATTAGCCCAAATATGATAGGGACTGTCTGGTAAGGAGTCGAGTGCCAATATAGAATCACAGTTCTGAGAGATTTTGTTTTCACAATTATTGTTGTAGAGTTCTTCCTGATGGGACAGATTGTATATCTTTTGTGTATAATATTTTAATTTGGTCGATCTGTCCATGGGGTAACGCCCCGCTTGTTGCAAGCATGTGTCTGCTGCATTCAGCATGCCGGTTGCTGCATAAATGTACGATTTTTCGATGAGGGATTCTTGCAGCCAGTCTGTCCGTCGCATTTTATGTGCAAGTTCGATGTTCTTGTTTAAATAGACTAAAGCGGAATCACTGATATAGGTCTTGTAGGCCTCGTATAGCAGGCGGTTGATTGGGTAAATGTCTTCGGGATATTGTCCATGCTTGAGTTTAGCCTTAAAATTCAGGATCTCGTTGTCTAAATTCTTTTTAAAGCTGTCTTTGTATTTCAGAATAGAATCAACTTTATAGAAATAATAGTCCATATTTTCTGTTTGTGCATTTGAAGGCAAGTAGCACAACGAGAGCATATATAGAGATAATAATAGTTTTTTCATTATATTAGTGTGTTGGTCTGTGCAAAGATACAATTACACCGAGAATCTCTAATCAAAATTTCTATGGAAATTAAGGCAATTATTTTAAAAATGGAACTCTTATTATGTTTTTAGCTGATAGATTTTTAAATGTTGGGGCTTATATCTTCAGATATGGAGTAATATTAACGGATTTATCTGATTTTTGTATAATACCTTAAAGAGATGTTTCTGGATGTGTAACATTGGATAAAAGAAAATTGTAATTTTGAAAAACAAAAGATAGATAGAGTAATTCTCTAAAATGAAATAATACTTATGAAAACATTATTAAGTTTTGCGGCAGGGTGCTTGATTTCACTTTCCGCATGGGCTCAGGAAACTGTAGCGGTAAATACCGGAGATATCGTTTCTCCGGAGGTAAAGAATCAGACAGTCACTTTTAAGTTGCTGGCTCCAAATGCAAAGGAAGTGCTGGTTGAGGCTGATTTCTTTGAAAAGACTAAACGGCAGACATCATTGGGGATGATGGAGGCTCCCGGGCAGATTCCGATGGTAAAAGGTGAAGACGGCGTTTGGACCTATACTACTTCGACACCGTCGCCGGAACTCCATACGTACTGCTTTTATGTGGACGGAGTACGTATGCTCGATCCAAGTAATGTGTATATGATTCGTGACATTGCAACCTATACCAATTATTTTCTGGTCGACGGAGAACTTTCGCAGAACTATCTGGTGCGTGAAGTTCCTCACGGAACCGTTTCGAAGGTGTGGTATCCCAGTCCTACCTTGGGCATGGAGCGCCGCCGTATGACGGTCTATACACCTGCCGGCTATGAAGACGGCAACAAACAGTATCCGGTGCTGTATCTGCTGCATGGTGCCGGAGGCGATGAAAATGCGTGGAGCGAACTGGGACGGGCTGTCCAGATACTCGATAATCTGATTGCACAGGGAAAGGCTGAACCCATGATTGTGGTCATGCCGAATGGTAACGGAGCTCAGGAAGCTGTGCCGGGTGAATATCCCAACAGCATGTATAAGCCGTCTTTCTCCAATCCCAAGACGATGGAGGGTTCTTTCGAAAAAGCTTTTCCTGATATCATGAACTATGTGGAGAGTCATTATCGTACAATTAACGACAAGGCTCACCGGGCAATTGCCGGATTGTCGATGGGAGGATTCCATTCGCTTTATATCTCTGCCAACTATCCCGATTTGTTTGGTTATGTAGGTCTGTTCTCGGCTGCCATCAACCGTCAGGCAAAGGGAGAGAATACGTATATCTACGAAAATCTGGAAGAGAAACTTGCCAAGCAGTTCTCCGATGCTCCGAAGTTGTATTTCATCGGCATCGGAAACGGTGACTTCCTGTTCCAGGATAATGTGAAGTATCGGGAGCTGCTCGATAGTCACGGCTATAAATATGAATATATGGAAACCGACGGCGGACACGAGTGGCGTAACTGGCGCAAATACTTGAATCATCTGTTGCCTGAACTTTTTAAATAAATAACGAATACTATGAAAAAAATGCGGAATCGCATGACTTATGCCGTTCTTTCGGCAGGAGTGATTGCTTTGGCTTTGTCCGGCTGTTCCAGTGCACAGAAGTGGCAGGAAGAGTCTAAGGGTATTTACACACTGGTAAAACAAGAGGGGGGAGCTACATTGGGATATGCTCCTCAGTCGGGGATAAAGCTGATAGAAGCTAACGGCTATGCGTTTAAGGACCTGAACCGTAACGGTAAGCTGGATAAGTACGAGGACTGGAGATTGGGCTTTGAGGAGCGGGCACGCGACCTGGCTGCTCAGTTGTCGGATGAGGAAATTGCCGGTCTGATGCTGTATAGTGCCCATCAGCAGATACCGAGCCTTCAAGATGGGTACGGGCCTTCTACCTACAACGGAAAGCCTTTTGCCGAGAGCGGGGCGAAGGCTTCCGATCTGAGTGATGCGCAGAAGAAATTTCTGAAAGATGATAATCTGCGTGCGGTGCTGATAACCAAGGTGGAAAGTCCGGCCGTTGCTGCCGAGTGGAGCAACAATGTACAGGCGTATGTGGAAGGTCTGGGACACGGCATACCGGCCAACAACAGTTCGGACCCGCGACATGAAACGACTGCAACTGCCGAATATAACTATGGGTCTGGAGGAGAAATCTCACAATGGCCTACTTCACTGGGACTGGCGGCTACCTTTAGTCCGGAACTGGTAAAGAACTTTGGTAAAATAGCGGCGAAGGAATATCGTGCGCTGGGTATTACCACGGCGCTTTCTCCACAGGTCGATCTGGCTTCCGAGCCACGCTGGATGCGCTTCACGGGGACCTTTGGCGGCGATCCGAAGCTGACAACCGATTTGGGAAGGGCTTACATCGATGGTTTCCAGACTTCCGAAGAGGAAGCTGAGATTGCCGATGGATGGGGCTATGAAAGTGTGGTAACCATGGTGAAACACTGGCCGAGTGGAGGTCCGGAAGAGGGAGGACGCGATGCGCATTATAACTTTGGCAAGTATAGTGTTTATCCGGGAAATAACCTGAAAACACATCTTCTTCCTTTTACGGAAGGTGCTTTCAAACTCGACGGACCGACTCATTGTGCGGGAGCAGTCATGCCGTATTATACCATTTCGTATGGCATCGATCCGTCGGGCAATAATGTGGGCAATAACTTCAGCAAGTATATCATTACCGATTTGTTGCGCGACAAGTATGGGTACGACGGCATTGTCTGTACCGACTGGGGAGTGACAAATGATAATAAGTCGGTTGGCGGTTTCGGCGGTATGTGCTGGGGAGTGGAAACGCTGTCTGTAGTCGACCGTCATTACCTGATTCTGAAAGCGGGTGTCGATCAGTTTGGTGGAAATAACGATAAGGGACCTGTGCTGGAAGCTTTTCAGAAAGGAGTAGAAGAGTTTGGCAAGGAAGCGTGGGAAAAACGTATCCGCGAGTCTGCCCGTCGGTTGCTGATGCCGATGTTCCGTACCGGCCTGTTCGAAAATCCTTATCTGGATGTCGAGAAGACGAAAGAAATAGTAGGCAACAAAGACTTTATGTGTCAGGGGTATGAAGCTCAGGTAAAGTCGCTGGTTATGCTGAAGAACAAGCAGCATGTATTGCCTGTCAAGGATGCGAAGAAGAAGGTGTACGTTCCGAAGCGTCATTTCCCTTCGTATGTTGAGTTTTTCGGAAATGTCACAAAGGATTATTACGATTATCCGATCAATCTCGACTTGGTGAGAAAGTATTATCAGGTGGTCGATACGCCCGAAGAGGCTGATTTTGCGCTTGTCTTTATTCTGGGTCCGATTACCGGAACGGGATACGATGTGAACGATTGCAAGAAGGGAGGCAATGGATATGTGCCTATCAGTTTGCAATACAATGACTATACCGCGACGGAGGCAAGGGCTGTCAGCATTGCCGGAGGTGATGTGAAAGAATCTTTTACCAACCGCAGTTATAAGGGTAAGACGGTGAAGACGGCCAACAAAGATGATTTGTTACTGGTACTGAACACGCGGAAACAGATGCACGACAAGCCGGTCATCGTGGCGCTGACAGCTACTCGTCCGATGGTGATGGGAGAATTTGAAAAGGCTGCCGATGCCATCATTATGAGTTTTGGAACAAGCAACGAGGCGTTTCTCGATATCGTGAGCGGTAAGGCCGAACCTTCTGGCTTGCTGCCTTGTCAGCTTCCGATAAACATGGAAATGGTGGAAAAACAGAAAGAAGATGTTCCGCGCGATATGATTCCTTACGTCGATTCTGAAGGTCATGCCTACGATTTTGCGTTCGGTATGAACTGGAAGGGTGTAATCAACGACGAACGTGTACAGAAGTATAAATAAATAAGGAGTGTCCTGCTGCCGGGATAGCACAGGACGGTGAATCTCTGACAGGTGAAGGCCTGAACACAAAAAAAAATCTCCTGCTTTCCGCTTTATCCATCAGGATAAGCTAAAGCAGGAGATTTTTTGTTATAACTTATGGATTACAAGTTGTCCCGTTAGGCGCTTAGTTGATAGCAATTTCATCGAGGAACAGGTAAGTCTGTTTACCTGCACCCGGATGCCACTTCGGAAGTACCGGAGTATTCTTTCCGATGATGTGTACATAGCGTGCCTTCGTCTTGTCGAAGCTGATAGTATCACGTTTCAGTACATTATTCTTACTACCTTCCTCCAGTGTAGGGATAGCCTTCGAAGCAATCTTGGTGTAAGCCTTGCCGTCTTCAGAACCATAAACTTCCAGTCCGGTCAGACCGAAGATATAATCACCCGGAACCAGATAGGTACCGACCGATACAGAAGAGATTTCTTTCGGTTCCTGCAAGTCGATGGTCGCATCGAAATCCTGACCGTAAATGCCGATGTAACGTCCCGAACGGTAGTTGTCATCTCCCGTCATACCGTCTACCAGCAGGTTTGCTCCCTTGTAAGTGAACTTTTCATCCGGCTCACATTTCAGGGTAATCGGATGCATGGTAGCCAGGTTGTATGTCAGCGTTTCTTCGGTTACGTTGCTTTCGCGGCCGTTGCGGATAGCCTTCGCCTTGATGGTCGTAGTCTTATTCACCGTAAACGGCTGAGTATACTGTTGCGATGCAGCCGATGGTTCCGAACCGTCCAGCGTGTAGTAAACCGGTGCATTGTCGAACGTATTCAGCTTGATTACGGCAGTTCCGCCTTCACCTTTAGGCTCAACGTCTATCGTAACATCTTCTATATCCTTTTTGTAATTGCATCCGTACAGCTCATACAAGTCCAGTTGGTGGCGGAGGCGTTTCAGGAATCCGTTCAAGTCCTTCTTTGCCGGATTGCTCCACTGCAACTCACTCAGTGCTGCGATACGCGGCATCATCTGCCATTCCATCTTCAGGCTGTCTTTTGTCCATTCGGTCCAGATACATCCCTGTACCCCGATAATGTTTTTCTTCTCTTCCGGAGTCAGCTTGTCAGACTGAGGCTCAAAGTTGTATACACGTTCTACGCTGCTCACTCCTTTCAGGCGGTTGTAACCCGGATTGCTGAAGTACAGGTGACTGATAGGGCAGACGATGGTAGGATGTCCCAACTGTGCAGCCTTGATGGAAGCCTTTATGCTCGTCCAAGCCATGACGGTTGTTGTTTCCGGATTTGGGTTGCCTTCCAGAATTTCGTCCCATGCCAGCATCTTCTTGCCTCGTTTGGCGATTTCCTTTTCCACTTCGTTCATGAAGTACACCTGAAGCTGGTTCTCCTTGCTGTGCTCCTTCGTGTCACGCAGTCCCAGTTCCTTGATCTTAGCCTGACACTTCGGACACTTCTTCCATTCTGCTTTCGGACATTCATCGCCTCCGATGTGAATATAAGGAGCATCCGGGAAGATGTCCATCAGTTCGTTTACCACGTCCTTGGCAAACTGCAGTGTCTTGGGATTACCGCCGCACAGCACTTCCTTGAACACACCGAATTTGGTAGCTGTTTCATACGGCCCACCCGTACATCCCAGTTCCGGATACGAAGCCAGCGCAGCCAGCATGTGTCCCGGCATGTCTATTTCAGGAATGACTGTGATGAAACGTTCGGCTGCATAAGCTACGATTTCCTTGGCGTCCTCCTGTGTATAGTAACCGCTTACCGGTGTGCCGTCGAATTTACCCGAGCCCGGTGCTGTAATTGTTTCCTTGCGGTAAGAACCTATTTCTGTCAGTTTGGGATATTTCTTGATTTCGATACGCCAGCCCTGATCTTCGGTCAGATGCCAGTGGAAGTAATTGATGTTGTGCAGTGCCATGACGTCAATCAGTTTTTTCAGATATTCCTTCGGGAAGAAATGACGGCCTACATCGATCATGAATCCACGGTAGTTATACTGCGGGAAGTCTTTCACCTCTCCGGCAGGCAGCGAAGCCAGTGCCTTGCCTTCTGTAATGGGCAGTGCCTTGTGGATGGTCTGGCAGCCGTAGAACACACCAGCTTCCGTAGCTCCCGTTACTGTAACGGCATCGGCTGTGATATGCAGGTCGTATCCCTCTTTGTGGGTGATAGACGGATCGACTTTCAGGATAATGCAGTTTTTGCCTGCTTCTGTACCTGTCTTGACTTTCGTACCCGTTACCTCCTGAATATAGTCAGCCAGAAGACGGGCAGTACTTGCCAGCTTTTCATTTCCCTCCTCGTAGACGATGGTTGTAGAAGAATTGATCACAAAAGGTTTTGCTGTTGTGTCTTCCATTATTTCCTGTGGTAATGGGATGACATTCAGGTTTCCCAGCTTGGTTTCCTGTGGCGCGCAGGCCATTAATCCTCCTGCCATAAGAAGGCAAATCGTCCATCTTTTTACTGGATTCTTTTTCATAGTAAATCTGTTCTATTTTTAATTCATTCTACAAAAATAATAAATAAATCTTACATTCTCGGTATTTATTCCTATATTTGCGCAATTTTTTTAAAAACTGGAGTTAATTATTAAATATTTTATGAATCTATTCTTTTTAAGTAAGGACTTCGTGAAGCAGGTGTCGCTTTTGGGAGTCGCTGCATGGATAGGCTGTCCGCAGATAGCGAATGCTGAGGGAATGGTGGTAGAGAGTGGTACTATGAATGCCGTCCAGCAGAAAGTAGAAGCGAAAGGTATTGTGTATGATGCTACAGGGTTCCCTGTTATTGGTGCATCAGTGGTAGAAAAGGGAAATTCGACGAATGGTGTCATTACTGATCTCGATGGTAATTTTACGCTAAGCGTAGCAAAAAATGCTGTCATTGTAATTTCGTATATGGGTTATCAGACTCAGGAAGTACAGGTGACTCCAGGGAAAATTCTTAACATTACGCTGAAGGAGGACAATCAGGTCTTGGACGAGGTTGTCGTGGTAGGTTACGGCGTGCAGAAGAAAGTCAACCTGACTGGTTCCGTGGCTACCGTAGAAGGTGAAACATTGGAACAGCGTCCGCTGGCAAACGCTACTCAGAGTTTGCAGGGTATGGTTCCGGGCTTGTATATCGACAATACCAATGCCGGTCGTCCGGGTGCCACTTCTTCATTGCAGTTGCGTGGTCAGGGAAACCTGTCGGGAGATGCTGCTCCTTATGTGCTGGTCGACGGGGTGGAAATGGATCTTGCCGATGTTAACCCGAATGATATTGAAAACATCTCCGTTCTGAAGGATGCCGCTGCTTCTTCTATCTATGGTGCGCGTGCGGCTTATGGTGTGATTCTGGTCACTACCAAGAAAGGTAAGGAAGGTAAGGCACGTGTCAGCTATCAGGCTACCTTGGGCTGGACTTCTCCGATGTCGTTGCCGGAGATGGCTAATTCATACGAGTTTGCTACTTATTTCAACAAGGCTTGCGAAAATGCCGGCATGGTGAAACAGTACAGCGACGAGAAGCTGGCACAGTTGCAGCAGTATATCAACGATCCTACCGGACTCGATCCGTGGGCAGAACTGACTCCCGGACAGTCGATGGTGGCTGCTTTCGAAAACAGTGCCAAAGGTCTGGGTAATACCGATTATTTCGATCTTCATTATAAGGATGTGGCTTTCAAGCAGAACCACAACGTCAGTGTGAGCGGCGGTGGCGAAAAGGCACAGTACTACATCTCGGGTGGTATGTACAAGGAAGACGGTCTGTTGCGTTATGCTGATATCGGTTATAAGCGTTTCAACTTCAGTACCAATGTTACGTCGAAGGTGACCGACTGGCTGAAGCTGAAGGTGAATACCAAATACATGAACTCAAGCAATGAAACTCCGTTTGGTACAGGTGCGCTGAGCGAAGGTTTCTATCACTCGCTGGCACGTTTCCGTCCGACGGTGAGCGTAGTCGATCCGAACGGTAACTTTACCGAACTGTCTATGATTCCGTACTTGCAGAGCGGTACTAATACCAATACGGAGAACAACAACCTGACCATGACAGGCGGTCTGGAACTGGAGCCGCTGAAGGACTGGCACATCTTCTTCGATTATACTTACCGTTATAATACGCGCGATTACTGGGCGCTGAAGGTGCTTCCGCAGATTCCGAATGCTTCGGGCGATGCATACGATATCGGTACACGTACGGAGATTGCCGACGGGGCAAGCAACTCGTATACCCGCTACGACATGAACAACCAGTATCAGTCGGTCAATCTGTATACCAACTATTCATTCTCCCTTGCCGACAAGCATAACTTTACCGTGATGCTGGGTTATCAGGAAGAATATTATAAATATAAATATCTGTACGATTCTGTAACGGATATCCTTTCAACCAGCAATCCGAGCCTTGAAATGGCAAACGGCGACCGTACCGTGAAAGATACACGCTACGCATGGGCTACCCGCGGTTATTTCGGACGTATCAACTACGATTTCATGGGACGCTATCTGGTGGAAGTAAACGGACGTTACGACGGTTCTTCCCGCTTTGCCAAAGGAAACCGCTGGGGATTCTTCCCGTCAGTTTCTCTGGGATGGAACATTACGCATGAATCGTTCATGGAGAAGACACTGGATGTACTGTCTAACCTGAAGTTGCGTGTGTCTTGGGGTCTGCTGGGTAACCAGACTGGTGCTGCTTACTATACATTTGCTTCTACCATGGACCCGACTTCTCTCGGCAACTGGTATTTCCAGAACGGACGTGAGGGTTATCTGAGTCCGGGTTCGGTAGTCGACTCCAATACGACTTGGGAAAAGGTAGAACATAAGAATATCGGTATCGACTTCGGTTTCTTCGGCAATGCCCTGACCGGATCGTTCGATGTGTTCCAGCGCGATACACGTGATATGTTAGGCCCTTCGGTGGCTCTGGCAGACTTCTTCGGTGCTGTAGCTCCCGAAACCAACAACGCCGAGATGCGTAACCGTGGTTGGGAACTTACCCTGCAATGGAGAGGAAAGATCGGCAAGGATATCGATTATTCTATCGGCGGTTCGCTTTCTGATGCTACCTCCGAGGTTACTTCTTACGAAGGTGATGGTTCTGATCCTTCAGAAAATTGGTACAAAGGAAAGAAAGTCGGTGAAATCTGGGGATACCGTGCTTCCGGTCTGATCCAGACACAGGAAGAAGCCGATGCGTATAACTCTACTTACGATTTGTCTTACCTGAGCGGACAGAAATGGATGCCGGGTGACGTGAAGTATGTCGACCTGAACGGAGATAACAAGATCAACAACGGTACCAATACCGTAGGCGATATGGGTGATATGACCGTCATCGGTAATACGACTCCGCGTTACCAGTACACCATCAACGGATCAATCTCGTGGAAAGGTCTTTCACTGAGCCTGATGTTCCAGGGCGTAGGCAAGCGCGACTGGTGTCCTGCCATGAATACATCTTACTTCTGGGGTTCGGGTGCATACGCACAGGTCACTGTCTTCAAGGAACACCTCGACTACTGGACACCGGAAAATCCGGATGAACTATAATAAAAACTTGAATATATTTAACAATTATAAGTATGTTTATGCATATGTATAATGAAAACTCGTCG